>Ga0194123_10000236_pt1 | contig 109735 bp, 96 predicted proteins | sample TA2MahsurfametaG_5_FD_155479 | JGI IMG/M metagenome (GOLD analysis project Ga0194123, IMG submission 155479) | Freshwater microbial communities from Lake Tanganyika, Tanzania - TA2015023 Mahale A surface | ecosystem: Environmental > Aquatic > Freshwater > Lake | place: Tanzania: Lake... | reverse complement strand
GGCGCGATGCGCTCCAGGCCGAAACCGACGCAGGCGGTGTGCGCCACCGTCCCATCGGCGAGACGCAGGTCGAAGGCGTGGCCGAGATGGTCCTGGTGGTAGTTGAAGCTGACGCAGGCGGTCGGCTTCTCTGCGCTGGTGATCGGCACCAGCAGCTCGAACTTCAGCGCCTGGTCTCGCTGGTTCGCGGCCAGCATGCGCCCGGCACGGCCAAAAAACGGATCGTTGGCGACGTCGATGTCGAGCGGCACGCCCATCGACTCCATGATCGCGCGACCGCGCTTGAGCCAGCGCTCGCGGAACTCGAGCACCTGCGCCGGCGTGCCGATGCGCACATGCTCGCGCTGGCGGAAAAGTTGCAGGCGGGCCGGATCGACGGACGGCTCGTGGCGGAAGCACCAGGATTGCACGTCGAGCAGCGCGCCCTCGGCCGACAATGGGCCCCGCCTGGCGATGATGGGATAGGACGGGTAGCAGGCGGCCGGCGTGAAAGCGATGCCGGTGACCTTTTGGCCGCCGGTCCAGTCCTCTCCGCGATCGAGCGCGGCGATCAGCGCGGCATGCTCGACATCGCCGCCGGCGAAAGAGTGGATGGTGCCGGCGAGCTGCGGGAAGCTGCGCAGATAGCCGCTGCGCTCCAGCGTGCCGCGCGCCATGCCCGGCGGGAAGCGCAGCACTTCCGGTCCGTCGACCACGCCGGTGCGCGTCACCAGCGCGTTGAAGCGCATGATGATCTCCTCAAAGGCGCCGGACTGCGCGTAGAGGCCATCGACGTCGGTGGCGTGCAGCAGCCCGGCCGCGATCAGCTCGTTGCGGAACGCGATCTGCGCCTCGGTGCTCACGCGAATATCTCCGGTTCGTCCTTCAGCGCCAGCAGCAGGCCGGCGGTGTTGGCCAGGATACGGTCGTTGTTGATCATCACGGCGGCGGAATGCGCGTCGCGCAAGTGGCGCGTGACGCTGTAGGGGCCGTCGCTGCGATAGCCGGCCAGGCCGCAGACCAGCAAGGCGTGGTTGATGACCCGGGTCGCCATCTCCGACGAGCCGGTCTTGATGTTGTTCATCGCGACGGCGAAGGCCAGCGCCGTCAGCGTCTCGGCGGAGTCCATCGCGCGCTGATAGTCGCGCGTCGCGGCCACGATGTTGGCGCGCATCAGCTGCAGCAGGTTGACCGTCTCGGCCAGCCGTACCGCGCCCGACGGTGTCGTGCCCGGCTTGCGCCGCGCCTCGGCGCGGATGAAGGCGCGGGCCCGCGCCACCGCGTCGGAGGCGATACCCAGCCAGACGCCGGCCCAGGTCAGATGCGTGGTCGGCAGCATAGTCTGCGCCGAGATGTCGGCGTAGGACGCCGGCAAGATCTGCGCGACATCGCCCGACGCGCGCAGCACGAATCCTTCGCTGCAGGTGCCGCGCATGCCCATCGTGTCCCAGCCCGATGTGCGGTCCAGCGTATAGTCGCCCTTGAGCACGACGACGATCGACTGGTCGGAGGCCGGTGCGTCCGGCGCGCGGCGCGCGGTGGCGAGGATGCCGTCGGCGTCGGCGCCGTAGGAGATGACGCTGGCGTTCTTTTGCAGGGTGAAGCGCGCGCAATCGCGCTCGACGGCGCAGACGCTGCTGCGCACGTCGCCACCGACGCCGGCTTCCGTGGTCGCCGAGGCCAGCAGCAGCTGCTCGCCCACGAGCCGTTCCATAAGGCCGCGATGCCAGGCGCTGGCCTCGCCGTGGCGCACGACGCAGGCGACCTGGATCTGGTGCATGGCGTAGATCATCGCTGTCGACGCGCAGTGCTGGCCCAAGGCATGGCAGATCGCGACGATGTCGGCGATGGACGCGCCATCGCCGCCATGGGCGCGCGGCACCATGACGCCGAGCAGCTTGGCCTCTTTCAGGGCGCCGAAAGCCTCATGCGGGAAGCGGGCGTCGCGATCGACGCTCTCGGCGTATCGCGCGGCGACCTCGGACCCTACACAACGCGCGCGCGCGAGCGTCGATGTCATGCCGCCTTCTTGGTCGCCAACAGCTCGTTGACCGCGGCGCTGATCGCGTCGATGCTCTCGAAGGTGCGCCGCCGCAGCAGGCGGTCGGGAAACTCGACGTCGAAGCGCTCCTCGAGACCTAGCATCAGATTGACCGTGGCATGCGAAGTAAGTCCCACCGCGTAGAGGTCGTCGCTGTCGTTGAGCGTCGTGGCGTCCACCGGCAGCGTGCCGCCTTCGTTGAGGACAAGCCGAATCTGTTGGCTGAGCTCATTCATAATCACTAGCAGTTCCCCTGAAAATTATTTTTACGCCATCGCTTTAAGAGTTTGATATTACTTATTTTACACGCGAATTGCAATGTCTACGCAAGAGTTTGGTTAGCTTACTGACTCCATTGAGACATTAGATCGGCGGCACCGTGCCCGCCCGCGGGTCGATCGGCAGGAGCAAGCTAAGTTCCGACAAGCGCTCGAAAACCGCCGCCGTGTGCAGGGCCAGCGCCTCCTGTCGGGCGGGGGCCACGATCTGCAGGCCGACCGGCCGGCCGAAGCCGTCGAAGCCGCAGGGCACCGAGACGGCGGGGCAAGTGGTCAGCGTGATCGCCGAGGTCAGCGCGCTGCCGGCGATATAGTTGGTGAGCTTCACGCCATCGATCACGTCGCGGGCGCGCAGGGTGACGTCCCAGGCGGGGGTGGCGGCGCCCGGCGTGACCAGCACGTCGTAGCGGGTGAAGAACGCGGCGAAGCGGCGATAGAGGGCGGCGCGTTCGCGGTCGGCCTTGGCCAGCACGCTGGGCGATTGTTCAAGGGCGCGCTCGGTGTTCCAGATGATGTCGGGCTTCAGGAGCGCGCGATGGGTTTGCAGTTGCAGCTCGCGGTCGACCAGGAAGACCTGCGAGCGCAGCGCGAGAAAGGTCTCGTCGACCGGGCCGAGTTCGGGGAAGGCCTCCTCGACAACGCAGCCGGCCTGCTCGAAGCGGCGCACCTCGCGGGCGCAGATCTCGCGTGTCTCGCGGTCGACCGGCAGGGCGCCGCCGAAATTGGTCGTGAAGCCGATGCGCAGCTTGCGTTGTGGCGCCTTCACCGCGTCGACGAAGGATACGGCCGGTGCGTCGAAAGTCAGCGGATCGAGCGGGCAGTAACCGGCCATTGTGTCGAGAAACAGCGCCAGGTCGGGGATGTTGCGTGCCATCGGCCCCTGCACCGACATCGGCGAGAACAGGTTGTTGCTTGTGCCGCGCGTGACACGGCCGGGCGAGGGCCGGATGCCGACCACCGAGCACAAGGTCGCCGGCCCGCGCAGCGATCCGCCATGGTCGGAGCCCTGCGCCAGCCAGGCCTCGCCAGTGGCCAGCGCCACCGCGCCGCCGCCGGTCGAGCCGCCGCAGGTCAGCGACGTGTTCCACGGATTGAGCGTGCGGCCGAAGACCTCGTTGAAGGTGTTGCCGCCGGCGCCGAACTCCGGCGTGTTCGACTTGGCGATCACCACGCCACCCTTGCGCTCGATGCGCTCGACCAGCGGGTGTGACTTGGTCGGCACGTGGTCCTTGAAGATCGGCGAGCCGTAGGTCGTGCGTACCCCGGCGACGTCGGCGAGATCCTTGATCGCCACGGGCAGGCCGGCGAGCCAGCCGGCCTCGCCTTCGGCTTCGCGGCCCTTGCCGGCCATCAACCGCTTGGCGTGATCGCGCGCGCGATCGAGGCACAGTGTCGGCAGCGCGTTGACCGCCGGCTCGACCGCGGCGATGCGTTTCTCGGCGGCGTCGATCAGCTCGAGCGGCGAGACCTCGCCCTTCTTCAACAGGCCCACCGCTTCTGTGGCGGTCAGGCGGATGAGATCGGTGGCCATGAATCGACGCTCCTCGCGAACGGGACCAAGCCTAGCAAGACCGGCCCGGCAATGCTAAGGCGGCGGAGACCAAATCGAAGGGGATCGGAGACGTTCATGGCCATCTACAAGCTCGGCGAGCACGCGCCGGTGATCCATCCGACCGCCTGGGTGGCGCCGGAGGCGACCGTGATCGGCAAGGTCACCCTGGCCGAGGGCGCCAGCGTGTGGCCGGGCGCCGTGCTGCGCGGCGACAACGAGCCGATCACCATCGGCAAGGGCAGCAACGTGCAGGAAGCGGCGATCCTGCACACCGATCCAGGCTGCCCGCTGATCGTCGGCGCGGATGTCACCATCGGCCACCAGGCGATGCTGCACGGCTGCATCGTGCATGATGGCGCGCTGATCGGCATCCAGGCGGTGGTGCTGAACAAGGCGGTGATCGGCGCGCGCAGTCTCGTTGGCGCCGGCGCCGTCGTCACCGAGGGCAAGGAATTCCCCAGCGGCGTGCTGATCCTGGGCTCGCCGGCCAAGGTCGCGCGCGAACTGTCCGAGGACAACGCCAACCGCCTGCGCATGAGCGCACTGAGCTACGCCAAGCGCCAAGTACAGTTCCGCGAGACGATGGTCAGGATCGGTTGAGTCTTCTTTGGTACCGCTGGCGAGACGCTGGCGGTCCCGATCAGAGCGACTCCTTCTCTTTCAAGCCGCCGACCGCCTGTCGCACGATGGGATCGAGGCCCGCGCCGCCAGACTCGTAGTACGCAAGGATGGCGCGGCGCATCCGGGGATCCCAGTAGCGGCGCAGATGCGTGGCGACGCTCTGCGCCGCCTGCGCCTCGCCCTCGTGGGCGAAGAACTTGCCGATCTGGTTGGCCATGTGGACAAGCTTGTCAGGCGACATCGGCGATTGGTCCCGACACGATGCGTTCAGCGTGGCTGAAGATCTCGAAGCCGTCGTCGCGCGCCACGGCGATCAGTGTGATGCCGGCCGCCTCGGCGGCGCGCACGGCGAGAGCGGTCGGCACCGACACCGCTACGACGATAGGCGCGCCAATCGCGGCCGCCTTCTGCACCATCTCGATCGAGACGCGGCTGGTCAGGAGCAGCAGGCCATCACCGGCGCCGAGCGACTGTCGGGAAAGCGCGCCGGCGAGCTTGTCGACGGCGTTGTGGCGGCCGACATCCTCGCGCAAGGCGACGAGGCCGGCGTCCGGTGTCCAGAATGCCGCGCCGTGCACCGCGCGGGTCTGGCGGTTGATCGTCTGCGCCGATGGCAGGGTGGCGATCGCGCGGCACACGTCATCGGCCGTCAGGCGTAGGTCGCTGACCACAACACGCGGCGGGCGCATGGCCTCGGCGAGGCTGTCCATGCCGCACAGGCCGCAGCCGGTCGGGCCGGCGAGATGGCGCCGCCGGTCGTGGAACGCCGCGCCGAGGTCCTCGCCGATCCACATCCTGAGTTCGATGCCGTTGTCGGACGGCACGACTTCGAGTTCCTCGATCTCCGGCGGCCGCTCGACGATGCCCTCGGTCAGGCTGAAGCCGACGGCGAAATCCTCAAGATCGGCCGGCGTCGCCATCATCACCGCATGCGTCACGCGGTTGTAGGTGAGCGCGATCGCGGTCTCCTCGGGTACCATGCGCGTGCCTGCGGATAGTTCGCCGCCGGCCCAGGCGGTGCGGGCCACGCGTTGGACCGGCGGCGGTACGTCGGCTGTCATTCGGCGGCGTCCGCTGGAACGATGCGACGCGAGCGGGCGGTGAGCGCCTCGTAGTCCTTCTGCCACTCGGTCGGCCCGTTCGACGGCGTGCATTGCACGGCGGTGACCTTGTACTCGGGGCAATTGGTCGCCCAGTCCGAGTACTCCGTCGTGACCACGTTGGTCTGCGTGTCGGGATGATGGAAGGTCGTATAGACCACGCCTGGCGCGACGCGATCGGTGACCAACGCGCGCAGGCTGGTGGCGCCGACGCGGCTCTGCAGCTTGACCCAGTCGCCGTCGCGGATGCCGCGCTGCTCGGCGTCGTGCGGATGGATCTCGAGCCGGTCCTCCGTGTGCCACGCGACATTCGCGGTGCGCCGCGTCTGGGCGCCGACATTGTACTGGCTGAGGATGCGCCCGGTTGTCAGCAGCAGCGGGAAGCGCGGACCGGTGCGCTCGTCGGTGGGCACGTACTCGGTGATCATGAAGCGGCCCTTGCCGCGCACGAAGCGGTCGCGGTGCATGACCGGCGTGCCGTCCGGCGCCGCTTCATTGCATGGCCATTGGATCGAGCCCAGCGCGTCGAGCCGGGCGAACGACACGCCGGCGAAGCTCGGCGTCAGCGCGGCGATCTCGTCCATGATCTCCGCGGCGTGATCGTAGTGGAACGGCAAGCCCATCGCCTTCGCGAGCGCCAGCGTGACCTCCCAGTCGGCCAGACCATTGCGCGGTGTCATCACCTTGCGCACGCGCTGGATGCGCCGCTCGGCATTGGTGAAGGTGCCGTCCTTCTCCAGGAAGGTCGAGCCCGGCAGGAAGATATGGGCGTAGTTCGCGGTCTCGTTGAGGAAGAGGTCGTGCACGACGACGCATTCCATCGCCGCCAGGCCCTCGGCCACGTGCCGGGTGTCGGGGTCGGATTGCAGGATGTCCTCGCCCTGGATGTAGATGCCCTTGAACGAGCCATCGACCGCCGCGTCGAGCATGTTGGGAATGCGCAGGCCCGGTTCCCTGTCGAGCGGGACGTTCCACAGCGCCTCGAACATCGCGCGCGTGGCGTCGTCGGAGACGTGGCGGTAGCCGCTGAGCTCGTGCGGGAACGAGCCCATGTCGCAGGAGCCCTGGACGTTGTTCTGGCCGCGCAGCGGATTCACGCCGACGCCGGGGCGCCCGATATTGCCCGTCGCCATCGCGAGGTTGGCCAACGCCATGACGGCGGTCGAGCCCTGGCTGTGCTCGGTGACGCCCAGCCCGTAGTAGATCGCGCTGTTGCCGCCGGTGGCGTAGAGCCGCGCGGCGCCGCGGATAGTCTCGGCCGGTACGCCGGAAATCGCCGCCACCGCCTCCGGGCTGTTGCGCGGCTCGGCGACGAAGGCGGCCCAACGCTGGTACTCATCCCAATCGCAGCGTTCGCGAACGAAGGCCTCGTTGACCAAGCCTTCGGTGACGATAACGTGCGCCAATGAATCGAGGATCGCCACATTAGTGCCGGGCAGCAATGGCAGATGATACGCGGCCTCGACGTGCGGCATGCGCACGAGGTCGATGCGCCGTGGATCGATGACGATCAGCTTGGCGCCCTGGCGCAGTCGCTTTTTCAGCCTCGACGCGAAGACAGGATGGCCGTCGGTCGGGTTGGCGCCCAGCACGATCATGACGTCGGCGTGCTCGACCGAATCGAAATCCTGCGTGCCGGCCGAGGTGCCGAAGGTGGTCGACAGACCATAGCCGGTCGGCGAGTGGCAGACACGCGCGCAGGTGTCGACGTTGTTGTTGCCGAAGCCGGCGCGCACCAGCTTCTGCACCAGGAAGGTCTCCTCGTTGGTGCAGCGCGAGGAGGTGATACCGCCGATCGCGCCGCGACCGTAGGTCGCCTGGAGGCGCTTGAACTCCGAGGCGGTATGGGAAAGCGCCTCGTCCCACGAGACCTCGCGCCAGGGATCGGTGATGCGCGCACGGATCATCGGCTTGAGGATGCGCTCCTTGTGGGTCGCGTAGCCCCAGGCGAAGCGGCCTTTGACGCAGGAATGGCCGCGATTGGCCTTGCCGTCCTTGAACGGCACCATGCGTACGACCTCCTCGCCGCGCATCTCCGCCTTGAACGAGCAGCCGACGCCGCAATAGGCGCAGGTCGTGACGACGGAGTGCTCGGGTTGGCCGATGTCGATGACCGACTTCTCCATCAAGGTCGCGGTCGGGCAGGCCTGCACGCAGGCGCCGCAGGAGACGCACTCCGAGTCGAGGAACTTCTCGTCGAGCCCGGCGGCGACCTTCGAGTCGAAGCCGCGGCCGTCAATGGTCAGCGCGAAAGTGCCCTGGACCTCCTCGCAGGCCCGCACGCAGCGCGAGCAAACGATGCATTTCGACGGATCGAAGGTGAAATAGGGATTCGACTCGTCCTTGGCCGCGCCGAGATGGTTCTCGCCGGCATAGCCGTAGCGCACCTCCCGCAGGCCGACGGCGCCGGCCATATCCTGCAGCTCGCAATCGCCGTTCGCCGCGCAGGTCAGGCAGTCAAGGGGGTGATCGGAGATGTAGAGCTCCATCACACCACGCCTGAGCTTCTTCAGCCGCTCGGTCTGGGTCGAGACGCGCAAGCCCGAGGCGGCCGGCGTCGTGCACGAGGCCGGCGTGCCGGTGCGACCCTCGATCTCGACCAGGCACAGGCGGCAGGAGCCGAAGGCCTGGACGGAATCGGTGGCGCACAGCTTGGGCACCTTGATGCCGGCCTCCATCGCCGCGCGCATGATGGAGGTGCCCTCGGGAACGGTGACGGCAACTCCGTCGATGGAGAGCGTGACGGTCTTGTCCGTTCTGGCGGGTGGCGTGCCGTAATCGGTTTCCTTGATCAGGGACATGGCCTCGACCTCAAGCCGGGACGGCGCCGTTTCGGGCGCCGAAATCCTCGGGGAAATAGCGCAGCGCGCTCATCACGGGGTAGGGCGTGAAGCCACCCAAAGCACAGAGCGAGCCGAATTTCAGCGTACCGCAGAGATCCTCGAGCAACGCGAGATTGGCCTCGCGCTTCTCGCCGCGCACGATGCGGTCGATCACCTCGACACCGCGCGTCGAGCCGATGCGGCAGGGCGTGCACTTGCCGCAGGACTCGATGGCGCAGAACTCCATGGCGAAGCGCGCCTGGTATGCCATGTCGACGGTGTCGTCGAACACCACGACACCACCATGGCCGATCAGCCCGTCGCGCTGGGCAAACGCCTCATAGTCGAACGGCGTGTCGAACAGCGCGCGCGGGAAATAGGCGCCCAGCGGGCCACCGACCTGCACCGCGCGCACAGGCCGCCCGCTCAGCGTGCCGCCACCGATATCGTCGACCAGTCCGCCCAAAGTCACGCCGAAAGCGGTCTCGAACAGGCCGCCGTAGCGCACATTGCCGGCGAGCTGGATCGGCATGGTGCCGCGCGAGCGACCCATGCCGAGATCGCGATAGGCATCAGCACCGTCGGCGAGGATGGTCGGTACTGCGGCGAGCGACAGCACGTTGTTGACCACGGTCGGCCGGCCGAACAGGCCGCGATGCGCCGGTAGCGGCGGCTTGGCGCGCACCATGCCGCGCTTGCCCTCCAGGCTGTCGAGCAGCGCCGTTTCCTCGCCGCAGACATAGGCGCCGGCGCCGACGCGGATCTCGATGTCGAATGCGTGACCCGAGCCGGCGACATTGGTGCCGAGGCGGCCATCGCGTCGCGCGATCGCGAGCGCCGCTTCCATGGTGGCGATGGCGTGCGGGTATTCCGAGCGGATGTAGATGAAGCCCTTGGCGGCGCCGATGGCGATGGCGGCGATGGTCATGCCTTCGATCAGGCAGAAGGGATCGCCCTCCATGATCATGCGGTCGGCGTAGGTGCCGGAGTCGCCTTCGTCGGCGTTGCAGACGATGTACTTGGGCTGACCGACCGCCTCGCGCGCGGTGCGCCACTTGATGCCGGTCGGGAAGCCAGCGCCGCCGCGGCCGCGCAGGCCCGACTCCACAACCGTCTCGACAATCGCCGCCGGGCCGAGGCTGAGCGCCCGGTCGAGGCCGCGATAGCCGCCGGCGGCGCGATAGTCATGGAGCGACAGCGGGTCTGTGATGCCGCAGCGCGCGAAGGTCAGGCGCGTCTGGCGCTTGAGGAACGGGATCGCCTCGGTTGGGCCGAGTCGCAGCCGGTGCGGACCGCCGCCGGCGAGGATGGCGTCGAGCAGCGTCTCGGCGTCCGACGCCTCGACCGGCCCATAGGCGACGCGGCCCTCCGACGTGGCGACCTCGAGCATCGGCTCCAGCCAGAACAGGCCGCGCGAGCCGGTGCGGATGATCTCCAGGGTCACGCCGCGCCGCTGCGCGGCGGCGCTCAGCGCTTGGGCGACATCGTCGGCGCCAACGGCGAGCGCGGCGGCATCGCGCGGCAGATAGACCCGCGCGCTCACGACGACACCTCGTCGAGCAGGCGGTCGAGACGCGCCGCGTCGAGCCGTCCGACCGGGCGGCCATCGATCAGGGCGGCCGGGCCGCTGGCGCAGAGGCCGAGGCAGAACACAGGCTCCAGCGTCACGCCGCCGTCGGCCGTCGTCCCACCCCAGGTGATGCCCAGCCGCGATTGACCGTGCGCAGCGAGGCGCTCGCCACCCAGCGCCTGGCAGGCCTCGGCCCGACACAGTTTCAGCACGTGCCGGCCGGCCGGTTCGCGCCGGAAGTCATGATAGAAGGTGACGATGCCGTGGACCTCGGCGCGCGTCAGGTTGAGCGCGTCGGCGACCAGCGCCACGGCCTCGTCCGAGATGAACCCGAATTCGCGCTGCAACGCGTGCAGGATGACGAGGGCCGGACCGTCGACGGTCCGGTGCGCCTCGATGATCTGCCGCGCACGCGCCTCTTGCCAGGCGGGCATGGGCCGCGCCTCCCAGAACACTGCCGTTTCGCCTGTCAGATTGAACGAGTGGAGCCGGCGATCAAGAAAGCGGTTCGGTCGCCTGATAGGAAATCGCTATCAAACGGCTGCGCTCAGCCGGGCAGGGTCGCCGCCAGTCGCTTGGCCTCGGCCACGAGGGCGGCGGTCAGCGGGGTCATCGGCTCCCGGTCCGGGACGATCAGGCCGATGAGCGGATCGGGCGTGTCGCTGACAATCGGGATCGCCCGGACCGTCTCCAGCAGGCCCAGCGTCTCGGCGACCTTGGCGGGCATGACGCTGGACCAGCGGCCGGTGCGGACGTGCGCGGCGAGCACGGTCATGGCGTTCGACTCCAGCGTCGGCGCCGGCTCGCAGCCCGCCGCGCGCAGCAGGCGGTCGATGATGCGGCGGCCCTGCATGTCGGGCGTCAGCAGGCACAGCGGTGTCTGGCCGACCTCGCGCCAGCCGACCTGCTCGCGATCGGCCAGCGGGCTTTCCGGCGTGGTCAGCAGCACGTAGTGCTCGCGGTAGAGCGGCACGACCCGCACACGGCCGACCGGCTCGTTGTCGACGTAGCTGATTCCGGCGTCGATCTCGAGATTCTCGAGCTGCGAGAGGATCTCGACCGAGGTGCGCGACAGCACGGTGAACGACACGTCGGGATGGCGGGCGCGGAACGGTGTGGTCAACGAGGCGACCATGGCCAGGGTCGTCGGGATCGCGGCAATACGGAGGTGGCCGGCCAGGCCTTCGCGCAAGGTGCGGATTTCCGAGCGCATGGCGCGGGCGTCGCCGACGATGCGCCGCGCCCATTCCAGCACCCGCTCGCCCTCGGGCGTGAAGCCGATGAAGCGCGAACCGCGTTGGACCAGCAGCACGCCCAGCGTCTCCTCGAGCTGCTTGATCGCCGCCGAGAAGGTCGGCTGCGTCACACCGCTGGCCTCGGCGGCGTGGCCGAAATGCCGTTCGCGCGCCAGCGCGATGAGGAATTCCAGCTTGTCGATCATGATCGCATCACCGGCCGTTTGTCGGCCCAAGGCCGGACCTGCTCGAACAGGGCGGCGGCGCGCAGCACGTCGAGGTCGTGGCTCCAGCGGCCGACGATTTGCAGGCCCGTGGGCAGGCCGTCACTGGCGAAGCCCGAGGGCACCGAGATCGCCGGGTGGCCAGTGAGGTTGAAGGGGTACTGATAGGCGGTCCAGCTCTGCCGTGTGATGCCGCAGGGCTGGTTCTCGATGATCACCTGTTGCGTGGCGTCGAAGCTGGCGTCGAGCGCGGTGCGCGCGGTGGTCGGCGAGACCAGGAAGTCGTAGCGCGCCAGCAGCTTCTGGATCCGCTGGTACAGGCCGGTGCGCGCGTATTCGGCGTTGCGCAGATCGTGCATCGAGAAGCCCTCGCCCCAATCGGCGAACTGAACCATCGACTGGTCCATCTTGCCACGCCATTGCGCCATGCGCGGCTTCATGCGCGCGGCGATACCGGTCTGGTAGAGCACGCGGCCCTCGTACTCGATCCAGTCGATCGTGTCGCTCACCGGCTCGATCTCCGCGCCCAGCGCCAGCAGCGCCTTGAGCGACGCTTCGGTATTGGCGCGCACTTCGCGGTCGAGGACCTTGTTGGCCATCCTCTCGATGTAGCCGAAGCGCACGCCTGTCAGCCTCTGGCCCTGCAGCAGCGGCGACACCGGCTTCAACGCCGCGTTGAGCGACCAGGGATCGCGCGCATCGGGGCCGACGATGGACGCGAACATCAGCGCCGCGTCGCCCACGGTGCGCGTCATCGGCCCGGCGAAGGAGTTGTTGGCGAAGACGTCGGCAGCCGTCTCCAGCGGCACGACGCCTAAGGTCGGTTTCAGTCCGACGATGCCGCAGGTCGCCGCCGGCCCGCGGATCGAGCCGGCGCCGTCGGTACCGATCGCCAGCGGCCCGAGCCCGGCCGCGATCGCCGCCGCAGCGCCCCCGGACGAGCCGCCCGAGGTCCGATCGAGCCCCCAGGGATTGCGCGTGACGCCCTGCAGCGGGCTGTCGGTGAGGCCCTTGTGGCCGAACTCCGGCGTCGTCGTCTTGCCGATCAGGATCGCGCCCGCCGCGCGCAACCGTGCCGGGGTCACGCCGTCGGTCGCCGCGACATGGTCGGCAAAGATGTACGAGCCGTGCGTCGTGCGCACGCCGGCGACGTCGATCAGGTCCTTGATGCTGACCGGCAGGCCGTGCAGCGGGCCGAGCGCGCTGCCCTCGCGCACGGCGACCTCGGCCTTGCGCGCCGCCTCGCGCGCTTCCTCCGCCATCACGGTGACGAAGGCGTTGAGCGTGGGCTGGCTGCGCGCGATCGCGGCCAGCACGACCTCCAGGTAGTCCAGGGGCGAGAGCTTGCCGCGGCGGATCAGGCTGGCCGCCTCGACCGCTGGCATGAACAACAGGTCCTCGCTCATCGCCTCTCCCCCTATACTCCCAGCCACCATGCGCGATATCGAGATCTACGTCGACGGCGACGCCTGCCCGGTGAAGGCCGAAGTCTACCGCGTCGCGGGGCGTTACGGGTTGAAGGTCTTCGTCGTCGCCAACAGCTTCTTCATGGTGCCCGACGATCCGAGGATCGAACGGGTGATCGTCGAGGGCGGTTTCGACGCCGCCGACGACTGGATCGCCACCCGCGTTCAGCCCGGCGACATCGTCGTCACGGCGGACATCCCGCTCGCCGATCGTTGCTTGAAGGCCGGTGCGGCGGCGATCGGCAACACCGGCGTGCCGTTCACGGCGGATTCCATCGGCATGGCGCTGGCCAGCCGCGCGCTGATGGCCGATCTGCGGGCGATGGGCGAGATCACCGGCGGGCCCAAGCCGATGGCCGGTCGCGACAAGTCGCGCTTCCTGTCGGCGCTCGACGAGACGATCGTACGGTTGCGACGAGCGCGGACGACAGGCCGTCGTTGACCGGCGGAGCGCCGGTTGTTACCGCTTGGGACGCAAGGAACAACACGAGGGAACACCCATGAAGCTGCATACGTCGATCGGCCCCAATCCCGCGGTCGTGGCCATGTTCATGAAGGAGAAGGGCATCGAGCTGCCGTCGGTGCAGGTCGACATCAGGGGCGGCGAGAACCGCAAGGAGGCCTTCCTGAAGGTCAATCCGTCGGGCCAGAGCCCGGCGCTGGAGCTCGACGATGGCACGGTGATCAGCGAGATCACGGCGATCTGCGAGTATCTCGACGACGTCAACAAGAGCACGCCATCGCTGATCGGCAACACGCCACAGGAGCGCGCGGTCACGCACATGTGGGTCCGCCGCGTCGACCTCAACATCCTCGAGCCGATGGCCAACGGCTTCCGCTACAGCGAAGGCCTGAAGATGTTCGAGAGCCGCATGCGCTGCCTGCCCGAGGCGGCCGCCGGCTTGAAGGCCTGCGCCCAGGACAAGCTGAAATGGCTCGACGGACAGATGGTGGGCAAGACCTGGATCGCCGGCGATCGCTTCACGCTGGCCGACATCATGCTGTTCGTCTTCGTCAACTTCTTTGCCAAGGTCGGCCAGGCGATCGACCCGTCGCTGAAGAACATCGTCGCCTGGAACGAGCGCGTGAAAGCGCGGCCGAGCGCGGCCTAAGCTGCCTGTCATCCCGAGCGTAGCGAGGGATCCAGGCCTCCTAGATTCCTCGCGTGCGCTCGGAATGACAGAAACCACAATGCCCCTGATCCGGATCAACCACCGCATCGCCATCGACGAATCTGAGATCGTCGAGAGCTTCGTGCGCGCGTCGGGTCCGGGTGGTCAGAACGTCAACAAGGTGTCGACGGCGGTCGAGCTGCGCTTCGACGTGCGTGGCTCGCCGTCGTTGCCCGACGCGGTGAAGGCGCGGATGGAGAAGCTGGCCGGCCGCCGCCTGACGCGCGAGGGTGTGCTGGTGATCGAGGCACAGCGCTATCGCACGCAGGTGCGTAACCGCGAGGACGGCGTCGAGCGGCTGGTCGAGCTGATTCGCGAGGCGGCCGCGCCGCCGCCGCCGCCGCGCCGGCCGACCAAGCCGACGCGCGCCTCGAAGGAGCGTCGCCTGGCCTCGAAGGAACGCCGCGGCCGCGTCAAGGCGCTGCGGCAATCCAGGCCGACGGATTAGCGATGGCATCCAACGACATCTACGGCGCACTGGGCGTGAGGCGGCGCATCAACGCCGCCGGCACGTTGACGCGGCTGGGCGGCGCGCTGATGGCGCCCGAAGTCGTCGCGGCGATGGCCGAAGCGGCGCGCTCCTCGGTCGACATCGCCGAGCTGCAATCCGCCGCCAGCGGCCAGATCGCCGACATCACCGGCGCCGAGGCCGGCATGGTCACGACCGGCGCGGCGGCGGCGCTGACGCTGGCGGCGGCCGCCAGCATGACGCGCTGGGACGTGGCGAAGATGGCGGCGCTGCCGCATGCCGAGGACTTCAAGCACGAGATCATCCTGCCGCGCACGCATCGCACCGGCTACGCGCACGCGCTGACCGCCGCTGGCGCGCGGCTGGTCGATATCGGCCACAATGATCGCGGCACCGGTGCCGGCGTGCGCGGGCTGGAGGCCTGGGAGATCGAGGCGGCGATCACGCCGTGCACGGCGGCCTTAGCCTTCGCCGCCAATCCGCAGACCGTCGCCGATCTGCCGCTGGTCGCCTCGGTGTGCCGTCCCCGCGACATCCCCGTGATCGTCGATGGCGCGGCGCAATTGCCGCCCAAGAGCAATCTTCGCCGCTTCATCGAGCTGGGCGCCGATCTCGTCGCCTTCTCCGGTGGCAAGGCGATCGGCGGGCCGCAGGCCTCGGGCATCCTCGCTGGCCGACGCGACCTCGTGGGCGCGGCGCTGGTGCAGCAGCTCGACATGGACGTGGCGCCGCAAACCTGGTCGCCGCCTGGCCTGATCGATCGCACGGCGATGAACGGCGTGCCGCATCACGGCATCGGCCGCGGCTTCAAGGCCGGCAAGGAGGAGATCGTCGGCCTGCTGGTGGCGCTCCGGCGTTTCGTCGAGACCGACGACGCGGCGGCCAACGCGGCGCTCGAATCGCGCCTGCGCGTCATCGCCGGCTTCCTCGGCGATGGCGTGACGTTGGTGCCGGCTGCGATCACGGGTCGTGTGCCGGTCCTCGAGATCGCCTGCGCCGATGCGGTCGCGACCAGTCGCGCACTTCTGGCCGACGACCCGCCCGTACACGTCTCCGAGCGCAAGGCGGCGCAGAACATCCTGATCGTCGATCCGCAGGCGCTGGCGCCCGACGACGATCCGGCGCTCGCCACCGCCTTGCGTCGCTCCCTCTCCCCGCTTGTGGGATGAGGGAGTCGGAGTAGCGTCGTATCACCAGCCCGAAGGTCGACCCAATGCGCCTGTTCACCGCCACGCTCGCCACCGAGACCAACACCTTCTCGCCGATGCCCACTAGCCTCGACGGTTATCGCGAGAGCGTCTTCCTGCGGCCGGGCGAGCATCCGACCGACGCGCCGCGCATGTGCACCGCGCCGCTGTTCGTGGCGCGACGCCGCGCGGCGGCCGAGGGCTTCACCCTGATCGAGGGCAGCTGCTTCGCCGCCAGCCCGGCCGGCACCACCAATCGCGCCGACTACGAGTTCATGCGCGATGAGATTCTCGATCAGCTCAAGGCGGCGATGCCGGTCGATGGCGTGTTGCTCGGCCTGCACGGCGCAATGGTCGCGCATGGCTACGACGACGTCGAAGGCGATATCATCGAGCGCGTGCGCGCCATCGTCGGGCCCAAGGTGGTGATCGGCGTCGAGCTCGATCCGCACTGCCATCTCACCCTGAAGCGGCTCTCTCTGGCCGACATCATCATCTGCTACAAGGAGTTCCCGCACACCGACGTGGTCGAGCGCGCCGACGAAGTGCTGACCCTGGTGCTGCGTACCCTGCGCGGCGAGATCAAGCCCGTGACGTCGGTCTACGACTGCCGGCAGATCCAGAGCTATCCCACGACCCTGCCGCTGATGCGGGCCTTCGTCGACCGTCTGTTCGCGATGGAAGGCAAGGACGGCGTGCTGTCATTGTCGGTGGCACATTGCTTCCCCTATGGCGACGTCGCGGAGATCGGCACGCGCATGCTGGTGATCACCGACGGCGACAAGAAGAAGGCCGACACGCTGGCGACCAAGCTGGGCGAGGAGCTGGTATCGATGCGCGGAAAGACCATGCCGCAATACCTCGACATCGCCGGCGGCGTCGCCGAAGGCCGTGCCTTCAACGATCTACCGGTCGTGATGGCCGATCCCGCCGACAACGCCGGCGGTGGCGCGCCGTCCGACAACACCACCATCCTGCGCCACCTGATCGAGCAGAAGGTCGAGAGCGCGGCGCTGGGGCCGATCTGGGATCCGATCGCCGTACGCTTGTGCTTCGACGCCGGGCTGAACGCGACCTTCCCGCTGCGCTTCGGCGGCAAGATCGGCGTGACCTCGGGCCAGCCGATCGACGCCGATGTCACGGTGACGGCGCTGGTGCGCGACGCCTGGCAGAGCTTCGGCCCGACGCGCGTGCCGCTGGGCGACTGCGCCGCCATCCGCATCGGCGGCGTCGAGGTGGTGCTGATCACCAATCGCACCCAGGCGCTGGGGCTGGAACTGTTCACCAATCTCGGCATCGATCCGACGCAGCGCAAGCTGGTGGTGGTGAAGTCGACCAACCACTTCATGGGCGCCTACGGGCCGATCGCCAAGAAGGTGATCTACATCGAATCCGACGCGCCGCTCAGCCGCGACTTCCGCAAGATCCCCTACACCAAGATCAACCGGCCGATCTATCCGCTGGACGCGGAGACGAAACCGGGTCTGATCTTCTGAGTTGCTCCCTTCGAAGGCGGGGAGAGGGAATGGACTGTCCTAACGCGATGCGGTCCTGATCTCGACACGTGGCCCATTCAGCCCCGCGACCTCCCGCAGCAGCTTCGCGCGGATCGATTGGGCGAAGGCGCGGCGGCCATCGGCGACCATGACGAAGGCGCCGGGGCCGCCGATCACGTCGCGCTCGTAGTGGCCGATCAGGCCCTGGCCGCGCGGGCCGCTCATGCTCTCGTCGACGATCACCAGCGCGTTGATGGTGATGGCGCCGGCGACGGCGGCGTCGCGCGCCTCGTGCGCCGGGCGCCGGCCGCGCATGTCGGGGCCATCCCCCGACACGTCGATGACGCGACGCGTCGCCTGGTGCGGCGCCGCCGCTATCACGCGGATCGAGTGCTCGATGGCGTCGCCGATGGCGTTGTAGGTCTGGTGCGAGCGCGGCGCATCGATCAGCGCCTTCGCCAAAGCCTCGGCCGACGTGCGGTCGCGTACCAGCATCCAGGGCACCACGGTTGCGGCACCCATCGGCGAGCCCCATTCGACGACGGCTATGGCGGTGGCACGATGCTCGCCGTCGGTCATGGCGTCGATGATGCGCGGGTCGGCGATGGCGTCGGCATAGCCGCGCCGCTGCAGCTCGAATTCGCTCTGGTCGATGCTGCCCGAGGCGTCCATGCACAGCACCAGCAGCAGGTCGACCGCGGCCGCCTGCGCCGCGCGCGGCACCAGCAGCGCCAAGGGTAGCGCGGTGAGGCTACGGCGCCTCATATGACCTCCTTCTCCCCGCCTTCGCGGAGAGAAGGAAGATGCGCTCACCATGGCCGTTCGCTCACGACCGAGACGTGGGCGGCGATCACCTTCCAGCCGACATCGGGGAAGCGTACCCAGGTCTGGCTCTGGCGGCCGATCTGCTCCTTGCCGCGCACCTTGAATTCGAGATTCACCGTGGCGATGTCGCGGCCCAGGGTGAGGATCTCCAGCCGGATGCGCTTTTCCTTGAAGCCGGGCCCCGGCGGTCGCGCGACGCGATGGGCGTGGATCTCGTCGAAGCCGTAGCCGTTCTCGTGCAGTGCGTAACGGATGGTGCGCGGGCTGTTCCAGAACGTGGCGTCGAGCACATCGACGTTCTTGTCGATCAGCGCCTGCTCGTAGCGCTCGAACAGCGCGCTGACTTCGGCTACGACTTCGGGGATATTCTCTCTCAGATCGGTCATGCCACTTGCTCCATCGCGCGCGCCACGGCCACCAGTGTCGCGTCGGCGCCGCGCGCGCCGAGGATCGACAGGCCGATCGATGCGCCATCGACCGTCGCACCGGGGATGCTGACCTGCGGATGGCCGGCCAGCCCGCCATGCGCGCACAGGCAGGTGATGCGATCGCGCAGCGGATCGAGCGTCGCCAGCGGCAGGCCGCGCTTGGGCGCGGAGAAGGGCGTGGTTGGCATGCACAGGATGGTATCCGGCGGCAGCAGGTGGCGCAGCCTTCCGCGTACCTCCTGGCGCATCAGGCTGGCCCAGCCGCGTTCGCTCTCGGGGATCATCGAGCCCAGCACCAGGCCGCGTGCGACGTTGAAGGCGAAGCGCGGGTTATCGCGATCGACCCAGGCCTTGAAGGTCTGCCACGCCTCGGCCGGCTGCAGGGTGCGCTGCGCGCGCGCCCAGACCGACAGCCCCTGCGGCGCCAGCAAGACCTCGCTCGGCGCGCCGATGAGTTGGGCGAGGCGGCGCACCATCGGCCGCAAGGCCTCGGCCGCATCGGGATCGGCGAAGCCGAAGGCGTCGGTGGCGATCAGCAGCTTTGACGGCAACGCGGTCGGAATCGTCTCGCCCAACATCACCGCGGAGACACGGGCGAAGGTCGCCGCATCGCGCGCGAACCAACCGGTCGTGTCGGAGGTCGGCGCCTGCGGCAGCATGCCGGTGAGATCGAGCCGGCCATGCGTCGGGCGGATGCCATGGAGGCCGCAGAAGCTCGACGGTACGCGCACCGAGCCGCCGGTGTCAGTGCCCAACGCCGTATCGCACAGGCCGGCGGCGACGGCGGCGGCCGAGCCCGAGGACGAGCCGCCGGGCACGCGGTCGGGCGCGGCGCTGTTGATCGGCGTGCCGTCGAATTCGTTCTCGCCCAGGATGCCCAGCGACACCTCGTCGGTGATGGTCTTGCCGATCAGTTCGGCGCCGGCGTCGAGCAGGGTCTGGACCGCCCACGCGTTGCGCGTCGGCACCGGGTTGAACGCTGCCCAATCCGGGTTGCCGCCGCCGGTGGGGTGGCCCGCGACGTCGAACAGGTCCTTCGCGGCGAAGCTTAGACCGGAGAGGGGGCCGCTGGGCTTGCCGGCGATCCGCACGGATGTGCCCACCACGAAGGCGTTGACGGTATCGCGCACGAGAATTCTCCTCCGCGGCTCGGCCGACGATCGCGCCGACCCAGCCATTCGAGATAGGCCATGGTGCGTCGCATTCGGCGGGCGGACAACTGTGCGATGTCTCGCCAGGAGGGTGCCGTGCGTCGTCGGTCGTTCGCAGCGGGGTTGGGGTCGATCGTTTGGGCGTCGTCGGCGCGTGCCGACACCTGGCCATCGAAGCCGGTCCGCGTCGTCGTGCCGTTCGCGCCCGGCGGCTCGGGCGACATCACCGCGCGGCTGATCGGCAGATACATGGAGGAGCAGACCGGCCAGTCCTTCATCGTCGACAACCGGCCCGGCGCCAACGGCATCATCGGCACCATGAACGTGCGGCAGGCGGCGGCCGACGGCTACACGCTGCTGCTGGCGACGACGACGGTGCTGGGCGCGAATCTCGCGCTCTACAAGAGCCTGCCCTATGACCCGCGCACCGACTTCCAGCTCGTCGGCACCTTCGGCTCGGGAGGTACGCTGCTGGTGGTGCCGCAGGACTCGCCCTTCAAGACGCTGCAGGACCTACTGGCCTATGCCAAGGCCAACCCGGGCAAGCTGTTCTATGGCCACTTCAACTCCTCGTCACTGGTGCCGGCCGAGCTGATGGCGGATTGCACCAAGCTGTCGTGGACGGGCGTGGCCTACAAGCAGGTCGGCAACGCCACGTCGGACCTGCTGGGCGGCCAGATCCAGTTCGTCTTCATCGACAACACGGCGGCGCATGCGCTGCTGAGCGCCGGCAAGCTGCGCGTGCTGGCGGTGACGCGGCCCCAGCGCGACGCGACACGACCAGACGTGCCGGCGATGTCGGAGATGTGCGCCGGCTTCGAGGTCACCGGCTATCTCGGCATCGCCGTGCGCACTGGTACGCCTCAGGAGATCGCGCGGCGTCTGAACCAGCTCGTCAACGACGGCATCTTCTCGCCTGAAATGAACAAGCGGCTCGCCGAGTTCGGCACCGTACCCGAACGCCTGACCCTGGAGCAGGCCGCCGCCGTGCAGAAGATCCAGGCGGAGAAGTGGATCGCCTACGTGAAGATCGCGAAGATCGAGCCCCAGTGACCACCTCGTCGTCCTGAGCGCAGCGAAGGACCTCGCGGTATAGCGGCCATCTACGTCTGATCGGACTACCGCGAGATCCTTCGCTGCGCTCAGGATGACGACCTATTCCGCCGCCACCTTTGGCGCGCGAGGTATGAAGCGCGGCAGGTCGTGCGCCGTGACCGCCGGCGCCTCGCCATCGTAGCGCTCGACCTCGACAAGGCAGGTCTGCGCCGAGCAGCCCTGCGACAGCTGGGACGCGCCGATGTCGCGGGTGAGCGCGTTGGGGTTGCCGTGCTTTTCCAGCGGCCGGTTGGCGCCGCCGCCCGCCGGGTCGAACCAGGCGCCGGTCGACAGCCGCACGACGCCGGCGCGGATACGCTCACTGACCTTGGCGGCGGCGAGGCAGGCGCCGCGCTCGTTGAACACGCGCACCAGATCGCCGTCGGCGATGCCGCGCGTCTTCGCGTCGGCGGCGCTGATGGTGATCGGCTGGCGGCCCTTGATCTTGGTCGCGGCGCTGTGCGGGCTGTGGTCGAGCTGGCTGTGCAGCTTGTCGGTCGGCTGGTCCGACAGCATGTGCAGCGGGTAGCGCCCGGCTTGCGCACCACCCAGCCACTCCGCCGGTTCCATCCACACCGGATGACCGGGGCAATCCTCGTAGCGGAACGAGGCGATGCGCTCGGAGAAGATCTCGATCTTGCCCGAGGGCGTCTTCAACGGATGATTGGCCGGATCCTCGCGGAACTTTGCCAGCATGATCGGCCGCTCGCCGGTATCCGGCACTGTGGCGAGGCCGGCCTGCCAGAAATCGTCGAAGGACGGCAAGTCGATCCCGATCTTCGCCGAACGCTCGCGACTCTCGCCGTAGAGCCGGCGCAGCCAGCCCATGGTGTCGAGGCCCTCGGTGTAACGCTCCTTCGCGCCCAGTCGTTCGGCGATGGCGCTGTAGATCGCGAAATCGTCGCGCGCCTCGCCCTCCGGCCCCTTCACCGCCTTCATGGCGATGATGTGCTTCTCGCGCGTCGCGGAGCCGATGTCGTCGCGCTCCAGCGAGGTCGTCGCCGGCAGCACGATGTCGGCCATCTTCGCCGCCGCCGTCCAGAACTGCTCGTTGACGACGACGGTCTGTGGTTTGCGCCAGGCCAGCTTCAGGCGGTTGAGGTCCTGATGGTGATGGAACGGATTGCCGCCGGCCCACATCACCAGCTTGATGTCGGGATAGGTGTGCGTGCCACCGTTGTACTGGAACGTCGCGCCGGGGTTCAGCAGCATGTCGGCGATGCGCGCGACCGGGATGAACGCCTTCACCGCATTGTCGCCCTGCGGAAGGGTGGCGCCGGGGATCCGCGCGTGCGGGCTGCCCATCAGGTTCGCCGCGCCATAGCCGGTGCCGAAGCCGCCGCCGGGCAGGCCGATCTGGCCCAGCATGCAGGCGAGCGCGATCAGTGCCCAGAAGGGCTGCTCGCCGTGATGCGAGCGTTGCAGCGACCAGGCGATGTTGAGCATCGAGCGGCTGGCCGCCAGCTCGCGCGCCAGCGCGGCGATGCGCGCCTCGGGCACGCCGGTGATCGCCGCCGCCCACGCGGGCGTCTTGGCGACGCCGTCGATCTCGCCGGTGAGATACGGCACATAGCGCTCGAAGCCGACGCAGCAGCGCGCCAGAAAGGCGGCGTCGTGCAGCCCCTCGGTGAAGACGACATAGGCCATCGCCAGCAGCATGGCGGTGTCGGTGTTGGGGCGGATGGCGATCCACTCATCCTCGCCGCCGGTGTCGAGATCGTCGGCCGTCGGCGTGATGTTGACGAAGCGCGTGCCCGAAGCGCGCATGCGGCGCAGGCCGTCGCGGATGCGATGCTCGCTGGGGCCGCCGGCGTTGACCTGCGCGTTCTTGTGCGGAACGCCGCCAAAGGTCACGAACAGCCTGGTGTGCTCGGCCATCACGTCCCAGCTGGTGTGGCTGGCGAACAGCTCGTCCATCGACATCACGACATGCGGCAACAATACGCGCGCCGCGCCGAGGCTGTAGGAATCGACGTGTCGGACATAGCCGCCGACGCTGTTCAGGAAGCGGTGGATGTGGCTTTGCGCGTGGTGGAAGCGGCCGGCGCTCGACCAGCCATAGGAGCCGCCGAAGATCGCCGTGTTGCCATGCGCCTTGCGCACGCGATCGATCTCGCGCGCGACGAGATCGGACGCTTCGTCCCAGCCGACCTCGACGAACGGCTCCTCGCCGCGCAGCGCGCTGCGGACGCCGGCACCGCCCTCGAGCCAACTCTTGCGCACGGCGGGACGGCGTACACGCAGTCGCGCGACCTCGGGCGACAGCATGTGCAGGCCGATCGGCGAAGGATCGGGATCCTCGCGGAACGGCTTGAGCGCCGTGGCGCGCCCGTTCACCATCTCGACTTCGTAGACGCCCCAATGAGTCGAGGTCAGAACCGTCACGCCTTACTCCCGCACCAGGTTCAGCAGCGCGCCGCCATCGACCGGCAGCGCCACGCCGGTGATGAAATTGGCCTCGTCGGAGGCCAGGAACAAGGCGGCGTTGGCGACGTCCCAGCCGGTGCCCATCTTGGCGCGCAACGGCACGCGCGAATCGCGCTCGGCGGCGATCTCGGCGCGACTGCGGTTGGTCTTGCGCGCGCGTGTATCGACCGCCATCGGCGTGTCCATCAGGCCGGGCAGGATGCAGTTGGCGCGCACGCCGAAGGGCGCGTTCTGGATCGCCAGCTGCTCGGTGAAGGCGATCATCGCCGCCTTCGAGGTCTTGTAGGCGACATAGGGGTAGTTCGAGCCCGACGCCACCGAGGAGATCTGGATGATCACGCCCGATTTTTGCTCACGCATGATCGGCAGCACGTGCTTGCAGGCGATGACCGCGCCGCGCAAATTGATCGCGGTGACTCGGTCGAAGGCTTCCTCTGTGATCTCCGTCGGTGGCGCGTCGCCGCCGGCGATGGAGACGCCGACGTTGTAGTGCAGGATGTCGATGCGGCCCCAGCGGCGCATGGCGTCCTTCACCATGCCCTCGAGCGACGCTTCCTTGAGCACGTCGGCCTCGAAGGCCGCGGCGTGGCCGCTCTGCTTCTCGATCAGGTCCACCGTCTCCTGCGCCGAGGCGAGGTCGCGGTCGACGCACAGCACGCGCGCGCCTTCCTGGGCGAAGCGGATGGCGGTGGCACGGCCATTGCCCATGCCCTCGCCGGGACTCTGGCCGGCGCCGACGACGATGGCGATCTTGCCACTCAGACGCATGATGCTCTCCTCGTCTCAGGCCTTCGGCAGCGGGAACTCGTCGAGGTATTTCTGGTACTCGGGCTCGACGTCGATCTGCATCGCGCCGAGGAAGCGCACCACGCCGTTGTAGAAGGCGATGGTGATCATCAGGTCGACGATGTGCTCCTCGCTCAGCGCTTTCTTCAGCTCGGCGAAGGTGGCGTCGGACACTTCCATCTTCACGCTCATCTCGCGCGCCGTGCGCAGCACGGTCTTGGCCAGTGGCTCGAGATTGTTTGGTTTGCCCTCGGTATCGGCGATCAGCGCCCTGATGTCGTCCTTGGTGACGCCGAAATCGTAGCCGATCTTGATGTGGTGCGAATACTCATAGGGCGCGCGCGCGAGGTAGCCGACCTGCAGGATGGCGAGCTCGCGCAGGCGGCCGTCGAGCTTGCTGCCGAAGCGGATGTAGCGACCCAGGGTACCGAAGGCGCGCGCGCCATCGGGGCTGTAGCTCAGGATGCGATAGAGCGCGATGTCGCGCTTCAGCAGATCCTTGTCTGCCGGCTTCAGGTCGTCGGGCGTGAGATAGGGCAGGCGGGCCATCGTGCGTGGTCTCCTCTCGTCATTCTCTGCCATCCCGAGCGCGGGGCATCAGTGACCGTCGGATTCGCGCTCGGGCGCCACTAGCGTGACGCCGCCGTCGACCACCAATGTCTGGCCGGTGATGTAGCGCGCCTGGTCGGAGAGCAGGAAGCGCACGGCGTGGCCGATATCCCAGCCGGTGCCCTCGATCTTCAGCACCGAGGCGTTCTTGCGCTGCTCGCGCTGCTTGGGCGCCATGCCGTTGCGGATCACCATCGGCGTGTAGACCGGGCCGGGCGCCACGCAATTGACGCGGATGTTGTCGCGGCCGTGATCGACGGCCATCGCCTTGGTCAGCGCGATCACCGCGCCCTTGGACACGGAGTACGCGGTGAGCCCGCGTGGCCGCAGCGCGGAGATCGATGAGACGTTGACGATGGCGCCGCCGCCGGCCGTCCTGATCATCGCCGGGATGGCGTACTTCGAGACCAGAAACATGGTCTCGACATTGACCTTCATCAGGTTGCGCCAGCTCTCCTGCGTCTCCTGCACGACGCTGCCGCGGCTGCCGATGCCGACGTTGTTGTCGAGCAGGTCGAGCCGGCCGAAGCGCGTCACTGTGGCCTCGATCAGCGCCTGGCACTCCGCCTCCGAGGTGACGTCGGCGGCGCGGGCGTCGGCGCTGCCGCCCTCGTCGGCGATCATCCTGGCGGTGCGCTGGGCGAGCGCGATGTCGCGATCGACGACCATGACATGCGCGCCGGCGCGGCCCAGCAGGATCGAGGCCGCGCGGCCGTTGCCGATGCCGTCGCCTGCCGCGCCGCCACCGGAGACGATCGCGACCTTGCCTTTCAGGCCCATGTCGTCGCTCATCGCGTGTCCTCCCTATGGCAGGCCGGCGCCGGGTACATCGACGCGCATCGCCTCGATGCGGCCGGACTCAGCGGCGGCGACGTTGGGTCCGCTGGCGCTGTTGGTAACGACGTAGAGCGTGCGCCGATCGTCGCCGCCCAGCATGCAGGCATAGGCGCCGCGATCGACCAGCGGGATCGTGCGCTCGACGCGCCCGCCCTCGAACACGCGTACGACGCGCCGGCCGCGCGGATCGGCGACCCAGATCGCGCCTTCGGCGTCGAGGCAGATGCCGTCGGGGAAGACGTCGCCGAATTGCGCCCAGGTGCGGCGGCTCGACAGCGTGCCGTCGGCCGCGATGTCGAACGCCGTCAACCGATTGCCGCGCGTCTCGCCGATCACCAGGGTGCGGCCATCGGGCGTGACGATGGTGCCGTTGGGAAAAGCGAGGTCGTCGGCGGCGCGCGTGACAGAGCCGTCGGGATCGACACGCACGACGCAGGTGCTTTTCGCGGCCTCGCCGCCGAACAGGTCGAAGCCGAAATTGCCGACATACGCGCGGCCCTTCGCGTCGACGACCATGTCATTGCAGGGGCCGACCGCGTGCGCCGACAAATCGGCATGCTCGATCAGCTTGCCGCCGACCAGCTTCATCAGCTTCTGATCGAGCATCGACACCACGAGCAGCATGCCGTCGGGCATCCAGCCCAGGCCGGAGGGCTGCCGGGGCACCGTCACCATAGTCTCGGTGCGGCCCGACGGGTCCATGGCGATCACGGCGTGAGTGTAGAAGTCGGAGAACCACAGCCGGCCGTCATGCCAGCGCGGGCCTTCGCCGAAGGTCAGGCCATCGAGAATCGTCTCCAGCGTGCCGGCGCCGGCCATGCGCTTCCTCCTCGCGCCGCGAGCCGGCGTCGTGTCGCGGCGGAGGTTAGGGGGCCGGCGGCTTCATCGGCAAGCGGGCGCGGCGCAAGGGTGGCGTGCGCTTCGAACGCAAACGGCGCCGACCTGGCCATCGGCATGGCCCTGTCGACGCCGTTGTGATGCCAGAGCCGGCCGCAGGAGCGGCGCGGCCGAATGGATCAGATGGCTTCCTTGAGATCCTTGGCGACGCGGAAGGCGACCTTCTTCGACGCCTTGATCTTGATCGCCTCGCCGGTCGCCGGGTTGCGGCCCATGCGGGCGGCGCGGCGGCGGACCTGCAGGATGCCCAGGCCGGTGATGCGCACCTTGTTGCCCTTCTTGAGGTGCTTGACCGTGAGCTGCACGAACTCGTCAAACAGGCCGGCGACGGCCTTCTTCGGCATGTCGCTCTTCTCGGCGAGCTCGGCGATCATCTTCGACAGCGGGACGGTCGGGGCGGTCGGAGCCTTGGCGGGAGCCTTGTCGCTCATGTTGAATCCTCGGTTGTTTGTTGTGCACCCGTGTCCGGAGGGGGCAGCGGGAGGCACAAATTACACCGTTTTTCCGCGCTCGCCCACGCCGAACATGGGTTTTTTCGTGATTTTCCGGGGTTTTTTCACAGGCTGGTGCGTTTCAGGCCCGAAAATCGGGGCTTTTCCACCGCGGTGCTCAGTCGGCCGTACCGGGATAAGCGATGCTGAGCACCTCGATCTGCTCGACGCCGTGTGGCGTGCGCACCGCCACCGTGTCGCCGACGCGGGCTTTCAGCAGCGCGCGCGCCACCGGCGAGACCCAGCTCACGCGGCCGGCGCTCGAGTCGACCTCGTCGACGCCGACGATGGTGATGGTGTGCTCCTCGTCGCGCATGGTGGCATAGCCGACCGTGGCGCCGAAGAACACCTGGTCGCGCCTGACCTGCCGCGCCGGGTCGACGACCTCGGCGCTCTCCAGGCGCTTGCCGAGGAAGCGCAGGCGGCGGTCGATCTCGCGCAGCCGGCGCTTGCCGTAGAGATAGTCGCCATTCTCCGAGCGATCACCGTTGGCCGCGGCCCACGACACCACCTTCACCACCTCCGGCCGCTCGACGCGCACCAGCCGCTCGCGCTCCTCGCGCAAGGCGGCGAAGCCCCGCGGCGTGATGTAGTTCTTGGTGCCTGCCGGCAGCGCCGGCGCGACGTCTTCGTTGGCGCCATCGTCGTCGACGCCGCCAGCGTCTTCCTTCATGAACGCCTTGCTCATGGCCTGCCTCCGCGGCCCGGCCCCATAACGCACGACGCGGCCCATGGGGCCGCGTCGCCGAAGAAAGCCGGACGGACTTGGATCAGCGGAAGATGCGGATCATGTCGCGTACGGTGCCGACGCCGTCGATCACGTCGCGGGCCGTGGTCGTCGGACGCTGCGCCGGCTGACCAGTCGGTGCCGGCTGAGCCGTCGGCTGCGGCGCGGTCTGTACCGGCGCAGGCGGCGGGACGGCGGCGGCGCGGGCGCGCTCGCTCGCGAGCCAGTTGGCGTAGGCAGTCTCGGTCTGACCGATCAGCGCGCCGTACTGGTCGCGGTTGAGGAAGCCCGAGGGCTGGAAGCCGCGCGACGTCTGCCAGTTGGTGATCGCGCGGCGCGTGCCGGGGCCGAACGATCCATCGACGCCGTTCGGATTGAAGCCGGCGAGCAGCAGACGGCGCTGGATGCCGACGCGGTCGTTCGCGGTCAGGCCGATCGCCAACTCCGACGCTTCGTCGGCGTTCTTCGCAGGTGCGCCGGCGTCGACCGAACGGCCCTGGCCCTGATCGGTGGACGCGGTGCGCGGCGCGTCGGGCTTGTTCTTCAGCGCCTCCAGGCGGTTCTTCGCCATGCCGGCGAACTGGCCGCGGGGGTAGCGCTTGAGATACTCCTCGTAGTCCGCCGCCGTGCCGCTCTTGTCGGCCGACTGCCAGAAGGCGAGCTCCATCTGACGCTCGTCGAAGCCGCTGGGCGCTGGCGGAATGGCGCCAGCCGTCGGGGCCGGCGCCGGTGTCGCACCGGGCTCGCCGGGCTTCATGTAGAACTCGCCGGTCAGCGAGGCGTTGGTCCACGGACGCTGCTTCTCGCGGGTGCCCTCGAAGACGTCCTTGGTGACACGGCGCATCATCAGGCCGATCTCGACGCCAGGCGTTTCGATATGGCGCAGCAGCGCTTCGGTGAACGGGCTGTGCTTGCCGTCGCCATCGAGCGCCACGTCGCCCGGATCGGTCGCGAAGGCGATGATCGAGCCGCCGGCGGTGTTGATCTCGGCCAGGCCCTTCTTCAGCGCTGCCGAGCGGGTCTTGCCCATGCTGCGCGACAGCTGCTTCTCGAACGGGTTGTCGCGGCAAGCGTCGAGCATGACGATCTTGATCTTGGTCTCGCGATCCATCTGGCGCGACACCAGGTCCATCTTCACCGCGTTGAAGTCGAGGTCGGCCTCGGTCTGGATCGCGGCGTCGACCGGGATCAGGTAGTTCTCGCCCGAGACCTGCAGGCCGTGGCCGGCATAGAAGAAGAGCGCGACATCGGCGCCGGCGAGCTTGTCGGCGAAACTGCGCACGGTCTTGCGCAGGTCCGCGTTGCTGAGGTCGAAGCCGGAAACGACATCGAAGCCGAGCCGCTCGAGCGCGGCGGCCACCGCCTTGGCGTCGTTGGCCGGGTTGGCCAACGGCGGGGCGTGCTTGTAGGCGGCATTGCCGATGACCAGGGCGACGCGACGCTCGGCCGAAGCCGTCGTGGCGAAAGCCACGAGGCCGACTGCGAGGGCGAACAGAGCCAATATCCGACGCATAGGTGCCTCCATAGGCGAAGTACGCTTACGTGAATACCACCACTATCAGAAATGAGTGACTGCTCGTCAATGGGAAAGTGCGATCACGCCTGCGCTTTTCACGTTTCCGGTGGACTACCCCAGCCAATCGAGAATCGCCTCGGCGACGGCGTCCGGCTGATCGAGATCCGCCAGGTGGCCCGCTTTGGGGATCGTCTTGATGATCGTCTTGCCCTTGATTCCGCTGGCGAATGTCTTGGCATAGGACGGTGGCTGGATGCGGTCCTGATCGCCCCAGACGATTAGAGTCGGAGCCTCGATCAGCGGCAGTCGCTTGGCCAGCTGGGTGTTGCCCAGCGGCCAGAAGGCGCGGGCAGCGGCTTCGGCGGCCCGCGTCATCTCGATCGGCCACTCGATCGAATTGGCGCCCTCTGGCGGCGCCACGAGCGATTTCCATTTCTCCGGATCGGCGCACATCAGGCCGGCGACATTGTCGTTGCGCTGCGCCCAGGGATCGGTCGGCGGATCCTTCTCGTCGAACAGACCGAACGGCGCCAGCAGCACCAGTCGCTTCACCGAGGCGGGGAAGATGGCCGCCATCTCGGCGGCGAAGCTGCCGCCGACCGAGGCGCCACCAAGGTCGGCGCCGTCGAGCCCCGCCTTGGCGAGCAACCCGCGCACCGCGACGATCCAGTCCAGGTGGTTGTCGAGGAGGGTGTGGCCGGTGGCGCCCGGGAAGCCGGGCAGCGACGGCACGATCACGCTGCGTTTCTCGGCCAGCCGGTCGAGGAATGGTGTCCAGCGCGGCAGGCCGCCGAAGCCGGCGAGCCAGCCCAGCACCGGGCCGCTGCCCTTGCGCCATACGCGACAGGGAAAGCCGTTGACGTCGACCGTCAGCGTCTGCGGTTCACTCACGGGAAACCCTATGGCTTGTTATTCGGCGGCGATGCGCGGCTGGAAGGCGGGGATCGATGCGCGCTCCGCGCGTTTCATCGGCTTGGGCCACCACTTGTCCTCCCAGTCGGAGAACAGGTCCTTCACCTTCGGCATCACCTTCTCGGCGAACAGTCTGGTGTTGTACTGCGTCGTGGCCTTGCTCATGTTGCCGTACTGCAGCAGCAGCATCAGATGGCCGACATTGAGGCTGGTGGCGACGTGGCGGATCTGCTCGACGACCTCGTCGGGCGAGCCGATGATGACATAGCCGCCGTCGACGATGTCCTTCATGTTGGTCGCCTTCATGCTGAGCTTGGACTGATAGCTCGCCGTGTTGGCGGCGCGCGCCACCATGCTCTGGATGCCGGCGCGTTGCGTTGCCTCGGTCGTGTAGCCCGGCGGCGTGGCGAAGCGCGCGTCGACGTGCAGGCAGCGGCCGTAGAAGTACTCGGCCGGCTCGGTATAGAGCTCCAGCGCCTGCTCGCGGCTCTCGGCGACACCGACGAACTGCAGGAAGCCGGCGCGGTAGGGGTTCCGGTCCTTGCCGAGCTTCTCCATCTCCTTCCAGAAGCCCTGCATGGTCGTGAGCCCGGCCTTGTAGCCGTAGTAGGACAGGTAGCAGTAGACGTAGTCCATCTCGGCGCACCAGCGCCACGTCTCTATCGAGCCGCCACCGGGAATCCAGATCGGCGGATGCGGATCGTTCTGGATCGGTCGCGGCCATATGTTGACGTAGCGCTGCTGGTTGAAGCGGCCGTTGAACGCGAACGTCTCCTTCTCGGTCCACGCCTTCTTCACCAGGTCGTGCGCCTCGTAGTAGCGCTCGCGCAGCATCGAGGGGTTCTGGCCGTAGGCGTAGCAGGTGTCCATCGGCGAGCCGACCGGGAAGCCGGCGATCAGTCGTCCACCCGAGATGCAGTCGATCATCGCGAACTCTTCGGCGACGCGCGTCGGCGGGTTGTAGAGCGCCAGGCTGTTGCCCATGACGCACAGCGCCGTGTCGGTCGTGCGCCGGGCCAGCGAGGAGGCGATGAGATTGGGCGACGGCATCAGCCCGTAGCCGTTGGAGTGGTGCTCGTTGACGCAGACGGCGTCGTAGCCGCACTCGGCGGCGAACTCGAGCTCGTCCATGAAGTCGTTGTACATGTGGTGCGCGCGCTTCGGATCGAAGAGCGAGGAATGGATGTCGACCCAGACGCTGGGATGCTTCTGGTTGAAGTCGTCCGGCAGCTCCGTGTAGGGCATCAGGTGGAACCACATGAGCTTCATGGCGGTGTCCCTCAGTCCATATGAACGGGCGTTTAGTCTGACGCGATAAGACTTGGCCCGCGGTCACCGTGTCAATCGGCAAGGACCGCAGTGCGACGCTTCGTTGGAGCGTCAATCGTCTCTGTCATCCCGAGCGCAGCGAGGGATCTAGGCGGTTCGGGATCCCTCGCTGCGCTCTGGATGACAGGAGACGCCAATCACTTCCGGGCGCGGCCCAGCGCGACGTGCTTCCAGGGGTCCGGCATCTGACCCACCGGCACCTCGATCAGCACCGGCGCCTTGCGCGTGAAGGCTTTCTCGATCGTGGTCTTCAGCTCGGCCGGCGAGTGCGCGCGCATGCCCTCGACACCGAAGCTCTCCGCCATCTTCACGAAGTTCGGGTTCTTCAAGTCGGTGGCGATGGTGCGGTTGCTGAACTGGTCCTGCTGGATGCGCTTGACGTTGCCGAAGGCGCCGTCGGCGAACACCACGGCGACCAGCGGGATGTTGTGCTGCGCGGCGGTGGCCATCTCGTTGGCGGTGAACAGGAAGCCGCCATCGCCGTTGATCGACAGCACCGGCGTGTCGGGCATGGCGATCTTCACGCCCAGGCCCGTGGCGTAGCCCCAGCCCAGGGTGCCCTGGTAGCCCGTCGTGATGAAGGTGCGCGGGCGATAGGTCTTGTAGGCGAGGCGCGCGACATAGCCGACCTGCGTGAGCTCGTCGACGAAGATGCCGTCCTCCGGCAGCGCGGCGCGGATCGCCTCCAGATAGTCGAGCTGTGGCCGCAGGCCGTCGATGCTCGCCATCACTTTCGCTTTCACCTCCCGCACCTCCTCGCCGCGGTCGGCGCGCTTGGCGTTGTGCTTGCCCAGTTGCTCGGCCAGCGCCTTCAGCACCAGCGCCGAGTCGCCGACGATGCCGATGTCGGGCGCGCGCTGGCGCACGATCTCCTCGGGATCGGTATCGACGCGGATGATCTTCAGGTCGGAGTCGACGCCCCATTGCGCGAGCTGGGTCATCAGCCGCGTGCCGACCGCGAGCACGACATCGGCGTTGGCCCAGAATTTGTGGCCGGCGAGGCTGTTGATCGACAGCGGATGGCGGCAGTCGATCGCGCCGTGGCCCATGCGGGCGGCCATGACCGGCGCCTGCAGCGCTTCGGCGACCGCGCGCAACGCCTCGCCCGCGTGCAGGGCGCCGCCACCGACGCAGATCAGTGGCCGCTTGGCGTTGCCCAGCAGCTTGGCCGCCGCTTCGACCGCATCCTCGTCGACGGGCACGATGTCGGGCGAGGCGCCGTCCGGCGGCATCGCCACCGTCGCCTTGCGCGCCCAGGTGTCCATCGAGCATTCGAGACCGACCGGACGCGGGCGACCCGATCGCATGATTCGAAAGGCGTCGTTGACCAGGCCGGGCGCCTCGGCGGCGCCCTTGATGCGCGCCGACCATTTGGTCAGGCCGCGCATGATCGAGAGCTGGTCGGGCAGCTCATGGAGCTGGCCGAGATTGCGGCCCACCAGACCCAGCGGGATCTGGCCCGACAAGGCCATGACAGGCGCGTTGCAGGCATAGGCCGTCGACAGCGCCGCCGTGGTGTTGAGAAAGCCCGGGCCGGGCACCACGGCGTAGACCTGCGGCTTGCCGGTTGCCATCGCCGCGCCGAGCGCCATGTAAGCGCAGCCCTGCTCGTGGCGCGCGTGGATCGGGCGGATCGCGTTGGTGTTGTCGTACAGTGCGTCGAAGAACGGATCGTTCTGCACGCCGGGCAGGCAATAGATCGTGTCGATGCCGTTGCGTCGCAACGTGCCGACGACGGCCTGCGCGGTGGTCATGCGTTCCATTCTTCCCTCCGTCGTCCCAAGCGATGCGCCACAGGCGCAGATAAGGGACCTTGCTCCAGCAGTTTTCCGTCGTCCCGAACGTAGCGAAGGGGATCTTTCGGCAGCATGAAGATCCTTCGCCGCGCTCAGGATGACAGTTGGGAATAGCGCTTCGCCGCTTCGGCGTAGCCGATGCGTCTCTCCGGCGGCAGTTCGGGGTAGCGCGTGCGCAGATGCGCCAGCATCAGGCGCACGTCGCTCGCGCGGTCGGCCCGCACCGCCGAGTCGATGAACATCTGCTTCAACACATCCTGCTGCGCGTGGCTGCCGCCCAGGCGGTACATCTCCGACAGCACCGGGCGCATCGCGTCGAGCGCGGCGCGGTGCTCGCCCTTGCGATGGGCGATCACCGCTTCGCAGATCGGCACCGCGACGCGGCCGACGATCGGCGCCGCCGTGCCTCCGCCGCGACCGAACTCGCGCATCTCGCGAAGCATCATATCGGCGGCGCCAAAGCGCCCGGTGGCGCTCAGTGCCATCATCCAGTGCGGCAGGGTGAAGGCCGACAGGCAGTCGCCGATGCGCTGCTCGGCCTTGTCGGCGATCTCGACCCAGCGATTGCCGACCTTCACGCCGTGGCGTTCGAGTCGAAACAGCATCGAGGCGGCGTTCTGCACGTCGATGTAGACGTCGGGTTGTGCTTTGGTCAGCGGCGAGTCGAAATTGCGGAAGCCGCGGTCGTAGAGTTCCAGCACCTTGTCGGTCTCGCGCCGCTCCAGATGGAACATCGCGCGGTGCCACCAGAGGTGATGCTTGAGGTTGTTGCCGCCTTCCCAGTGCTTTTCCAGCCCGTCGAGCCAGGCGATGCCGTCCGCGTGGCGGCCCTGCATCTCCATGACATGCGCCACGGCGTGCGTGCCCCACAGATCGCCGGGATCGATGTCGATGGCAGCGCGGCCAGCCGGCTCGGCCTCGTCGTAATTGCTGGTCTCCTCGTGCGCGAAGCACAGGCAGGACAGCAAGGTGGCGTAGCCCGGCAGCTCACGCCCCCAGTGCTCGGCGATGCGCGCGACCGAGTCGCGCATGGTGCGCGCGCGGCCGAGCCAGAAATAGTTGAAGTGCGACAACCTGAGCGCCAGCACGTCGGTGGGGCTCTCGGCCAAGATCATCTCCCAGGTCGCCAGCGCACCATCGAGGTCGCCGGCGACCCACTGGTCGAGCGCGTCGATGTGCTGGATCTCGCGCCGGCTCGCGCGCTTGGCGCCGGCACGCGCCGCCTGAGCTGCCTCGCGCGCCGTCGGTACATTCGCTTGCTTGTACGACAGCATGGCGAAGTAGCCCTTCAGGCACTGCGCCAGCGCGAAGTGCGGATCGGCGGCGAGCGCGGCGGCGAGATGCTGGGGCGTGTCCAGGCGGTACTTGATGTAGCCCAGCGCGGCGCGGTTGAAGGCGTCGGCGGCTTCGGCCGACGCGCAGGTCAGCGTCAGGCCGTGCAGGTCTTGTGGCATGGTGGTGTCGTTCAATGTCCCTTTGTCGCGACCCTCCCGCGCGCGCCGCATGAAGTCAAACGGATGATTGTGCTAGGCTCGCGGCTACCACGAATCACGGGGCCGCTCGCGCTCGCGCTCATGCCCCGGCCGCGTCGCCTGACAGGAAGCGCCCGATGCCGATCCGATTGATGCACGATGTCCTGACGCTCGCTGGACGCATGCCGCGCGCCGACGACGATGTGCGTTTCAGCGGTGGCGATCCGGTGTTCCCGACGCCTTTCGCGATCGGCTCCGCCGGTGCCGCCGCCCTGGGCGCGATTGGCGTGGCGGCGAGCGACTTGTGGCGGCTGCGCACCGGGCGCGGCCAGACGGTGGCGGTCGATTTGCGCGCGGCGGCCGCGTCGCTTCGCTCCAACACCTACGTCCTGCGCGACGGCCAGAAGCCGGTGAGCTGGGATCCGTTGGCGGGTCACTACGCCACGTCGGATGGCCGGCACATGTTCCTGCACACGAACCATCCGCACCACCGTGCTGGCGCGTTGCGGGTCGCCGGCGCTCAGAGCGAGGATCGCGCCGGTCTCGCCGCCGCCGTGGCAGAGTGGAAGGGCCAGGACATCGAGGATGCGATCGCCGCGGCGGGCATGGTCGGCGGGCTGACGCGCACGCAGGCCGAATGGGCGGCGCACCCGCATGGCCAGGCGGTTTCCAGGCTGCCGCTGTTTGAGATCGTGAAGATCGGCGAGGCGCCGCCGGAGACCCTGCCCGCAGGTGACCGGCCGCTCGCCGGCATCCGCGTGCTCGACCTGACGCGCGTGCTGGCTGGGCCGACCTGCGGACGCATGCTGGCGGAGAACGGCGCCGACGTGCTGCACATCGCCGCCGAGCATCTGCCGTACCAGACCGACCTGCTGATGGACACCGGCCACGGCAAGCGCGGCGCCTATCTCGACCTGCGCGAGGCCGCGAATGTCGAGAGGCTCAAGGCGCTGGTGAAGGGCGCGCATGTCTTCAGCCAGGGCTATCGCCCCGGCACCTTGGCCGCGCGCGGCTTTTCATCCGAGGCGCTGGCCGCGATGCGGCCGGGGATCGTGTGCCTCAGCCTCTGCGCCTATTCGCACGCCGGGCCATGGGCCGACCGGCGCGGCTTCGACTCTATCGTGCAGAATGTCACGGGCATGGCGGTCGCCGGCAGTTCGCTCGACAAGCCACGCAACATGCCGGTGCAGGCCAATGACTACATCGCCGGCTATATCGGCGCGCTCGGCGTGATGCTGGCGCTGCACAAGCGCGCGACCGAAGGCGGCTCGTGGCTGGTGCGCCTGTCGCTGGTGCAGGTCGCGCACTGGATCGGCGGGTTGGGCACTGTCGATGCGTCGAGCGCCAAGGCCGAGCTCGCCGAAGAAGAAATCGCGGCGATCACCATGGAGACCATTGGTCCATTCGGCCGCCTGCGCCACCTGCGGCCAGTGGTCCAGCTTTCCGAGACGCCAGGCTTCTACGCTCGCCCCGCCGAGCCGCTGGGCAGCTCGAAGCCGGAGTGGCTTTGAGCTGGGACCGCTCCTTGTTCCCTCCCCGCAGATGAGAAGAGGGAGGAAGAGTGGCGCCACTGGTCAATGGCGCGGTCGAGGAAGTCGAGGCGGTCCTGGCCCCAGAAGCGCTCACCTTCGAAGATGAAGGTGGGCGTGCCGAAGACCCCGGCGGCGATGGCCTGGCGCTCGTGTGACTTCCAGTCGGCGAAGACCTCGGCGCTGTCGGCGACGGCGAGCAGCGCTTGGCCGTCGAGGCCATGGCGGTTCGCCAGCTCGATACGCACGGCGGGGTCGAGGATGTCGCGTTCGTCGGCCCAGATCGCCGCCAGTACGCTTTGCGAGAAGTCGAGCAGCGTCTCGACGCTGGCACCCGCGCGCATACCGGCGATCACCATACGTGCCGCCGGGCGCGGGTCGGTGGGGTAGTGCTTGGGCCGCAGGTTCAGCTTCAGCCCGAGGTAGTGCCGCCAGCGATCGAGCTCGGTCTCGTGATAGTCCTGCCGCGGCTGCGGACGCGAGCGCAGCGGGATGCCGCCATTCTCCTGCACCACGACGATGGGATGCAGCACGATGCGCGCGCCGTGACGCGCGACGATGGCGCGGAACTTGGTCAGCCCGAGATGCGCCCAGGGCGAGGACAGCGAGAAGAAAAGCTCCACGACCGGCTGGGTCATTGCGCGTCGGCGCCTTCAACGTCGCGCGCGCGGATGCGCGCGAGCGTGCGGTCGAGGAAATCGAGCCGGTCCTGGCCCCAGAAACGTTCGCCCTCGAGCACGAAGGTCGGCGCGCCGAATACGCCGAGCTTCTCGGCCTCCGCGCTGTACTGGCGATAGAGCGCCTGCACGGGCTCGCTGGTCTCGGCCGACACCAGCTCGGCGCCAGGCAGGCCATTCTCGTCGGCGACGGCGCGACGCACATCGGCTTGCGCGGTATCGCGCTCCTCTGCCCACAACGCACGCAGCAGGGCGTGGCTGAGGCGGAAAGCGTCGAGGCCGCGCATCTGGGCGGCGATCACCGTCCAGCCCGGCCGCTTGTTCCAGTCCGGGTCGGTGACGATCTCCGGGTAGTGTTTCGGCTTCAGTACCATCGGCATGCCGAGATGGCGGCGCCAGCGATCGAGCTCGAGGTCGTGGTAGGTGCGGCGCGGTTGCGGGCGCGTGCGCAGCGGCACGCCGCCGGTCTTCGGCACCACGACCTGGAAGTCGTATGGTTTGAGCACGAGGCGCAAGCGATGGCGGCGCACGATATCCTGCAGCCTGGGGCCCATGAAATACGCCCAGGGCGACGACAGGCTGTAGAAGCAGGCCAGCTCGATCATGCGACTGCTCCTGACATGGTCGATGGCGCTCTGCGTGCCGGCATAGATCGTGTAGTCGTGCAACAGCAGGTCGACCGGTCTTCCCTCGACCCGCGCCACGCCCATGACGATGCCGTCGGCCGCGCCGCCGCCCTGGGCCGCGCCGCGTCGAGCGTCTCGGCATGGGTGTCAAGGACGGCCCGCGGATCGGGCCTGAGCGATGGCGCGCTGTCGGTCATGTCCGGTTCAGTCGATCGAGGCTCCGACCTGCTTGACGACCTCCGCCCAGCGGGCGCGGTTCTCCTTCACGGTCTGGCGGAACTGCTCGACGGTCTCGATCCGGGGCGCGCTGCCGAGATCGGTGATGCGCTTGGCGATATCTGGCGACGCCAGCACCTTGTTGGTCGCCGCGTTGAGCCTCGCGGCAATCGCCGGATCGAGGCCCTTGGGGCCGAAGAAGGCGAACCAGATGTAGCTCTCGAAGCCGGGGACGCCGGACTCGGCGATGGTCGGGATGTCGGGCACGGCGACGACGCGTCGGGCGGTCGAGACGCCCAGCAGGCGCACCTTGCCGGCGCGCCACTGCGCCTGGACCGTCTGCACCAGGTTGAAGATGCAGCAGGTCTGCCCGGTGATCACCGACTGCAGTGCCTCCGGCCCGCCCTTGTAGGGCACGTGCACCATGTCGAGGCCGGCGCGGGCGTTGAACTCGGCGAAGGCGAGATGCGTGCCGGTGCCGTTGCCGGTCGAGGCGAAATTGTACTTGCCCGGCGCCGCCTTGACCTTGGTGATGAAATCCTGGACCGAGCTCGCGTCGATGATCTGCGGGTTGATCGTCAGCACGTTCGAGACATCGACCAGGGTGGCGATCGGCGTGAAGTCGGCCTCGACGTCGAAGGGCAGGCGCTTGTAGAGCGCGGCGTTGACGCCGTGCGTCGCGGCGGTGCCCAGCAGGATCGTGTAGCCGTCGGGCTTGGCGCGCGCCACCAGCTCGGAGGCGACGTTGCCGCCGGCGCCGGTCTTGTAGTCGATCACGATCTTGGTGCCGAGCTCCTTCTCCAGCGGCTCCTGCAGCATGCGTGCGATCACGTCGACGCCCGAGCCGGCGGGGAAGCCCATGTAGATCGTGATCGGCTTGGCCGCCGGCCAGTCCTGCGCCCCGGCTGGCGCGACGAGGCCGAGCGCCGCGAGCGCGGCGACGACTCGGAAAAGAGTTCTCATGGCGAGGATTCTCCGGTTGGCCTATTTGGACCACATCGTGCTGCGATTTCGCTTCATGCGGCAAGGCGCAGAATGCGCGCGGCGAGGCGCTCGCGATCCTCGGCGGTAAACGGCGCGATCTTGCGGATGCGCTGGTCGAACAACACGCCAACGCCGTCGGCCACCGCCGCCAGCTCGCCGCTATCGGCGTCGAACAGGAAGTGGGCGAGGTGCATGGTCTTGTCGCTCGCCGCCAGCATGCCGCTCATCACCACAGTCAGCGCGCCGGCGCGTAGTGGCCGGCGGATCTCGTTGCGCAGCTCCAGCACCACGGTGCCTTGCTGGCGATCGCGCATGCTGAGGCGATCGAAGCCCATGGCCTGCCAGAAGCCCGGCGCGCCGTCGGAGTAGCGGCCGAAATGGAAGCGCGGCAGCAACGCGCCATCGGCGTCGCATTCCTCCGGCTGGACCACGCCCTGCACGATCGTCACGAGACCCGCCGCCGCCGCGCGATCGAGCGTCAGGTCGGGCAGGGATCCGAGCGAGCCTGCGGTGCGGGGCTGGGCGTTGGCCGGCAGCGTCACGCGCGTCGCTTTGGCGTGCGTGCGAAAGGCCGGCGGCCACGCCGCCGCCTTGCCGCCGCCATCGACGCAGCGCGTCACCTGGCGCACGGTGCCGGCCACCTCGCCGCTGAGCGCGTTGCGGATCTCGTGATAGGCGACCAGGGTCGATTCGCCGATCTCGACCGGGCCGGAGGCGACTTCCCAGGCGTCGGCGGCGAACATCTCGCGGTGATAGCGGATGTGATCCTCGACCGTGCGCACCTTCAGGCCGGCGGCGGCAAGCGCGCGCGGCCCAAGGCCGAGCACCGCCTCGAGGTGGCGCGCGCCGTCCCAGGCGAAGGCCGGGAAATACTGGACGTTGAGGTGTTCGTTCTCGTCGCACTGCCAGGTGTTGACGCAGCCGCGCGCGGTGGGGATCAGGTCGGTCATGGCCGGCGCCTGTAGCATCGCCTCGACCGCGACGCCATCGCGGCGCTAGGATCGCGCCGCCATGCGAACGGGAGATGACGATGATCTACGAACTGCGCACCTACAACGTGAAGCCGGAACACGCTGGCGAGGTCGTCGCGGTCTACGAGCAGTACGGCTGGCCGCAACTCAAGAAGTGGCGCAAGAACCTGGTCGGCTACTTCATCTCCGACATCGGCCCGCTGCACCAGATCGTCCATCTCTGGAAGTTCGCCGACCACGATGCGCGCGACCACCAGTGGACCTCGCTGCGCGCCAATCCCAAGTTCGTCGATTTCGGCCGCCGCATCCGCCCGATGCTGGCCTCGCAGGAGAACAAGATCCTCAAGGCCGCGCCGTGGAGCCCGAAGGTCTAGCTACACCTTCTTGGCCGCTTGAATCGCCTGCCACACCCGCATCGGCGTGGCCGGCATGTCGATGTGGGTGACGCCCAGCGGCAGCAGTGCGTCGACCACGGCGTTCATGACGGAGGGCAGCGCGCCGGCGCAGCCGGCCTCGCCGCAGCCTTTGGCGCCCAGCACGTTGGTCGTCGCCGGCACGGGGTGGAAGTCGCCCGCGAAGAACGGCGCGTCCGAGGCGCGCGGCAGCGCGTAGTCGGTGTAGGAGCCGGTGAGGAACTGGCCGTCCTCGCTGTAGACCGTGCGCTCGAGCAGCGCCTGGCCGATGCCCTGCACGATGCCGCCATGCGCCTGGCCGGCGACCAGCATCGGGTTGATGACCGTGCCGAAGTCGTTGACCATCGCGTACTTCACCACCTCGACCAAGCCGGTCTTGGGATCGACCTCGACCTCGCAGACGTGGCAGCCATTGGGATAGGCCGACGGCGCCGCTTCGTGCACGTGCTTCACATCGAGCGAGGCGGGCGTGCCCTCCGGCAGCTTCAGCCCGCCGCGCAGCCTCTCCGCCAGCTCCATGATGCCGATGCCGCGATCGGTGCCGACGATGGCGAAGCGGCCGCGCTGGAACTCGATGTCGGCCACCGCCGCCTCGAGTACCACCGAAGCGATCTTCTTGCCGTTGTCGACGACCTTCTCGCTGGCTTCGACGATCGCCGCACCACTGGCCATCATCGACTTCGAGCCGCCAGTGCCGCCGCCGGCGATCAGCTCGTCGCTGTCGCCCTGTAGCAGGCGGATCCTGTCAAACGGGATGCCGAGACGATCACTCAGCACCTGGGCGAAGGGTGTGGCGTGGCCCTGACCATAGTCGAGCGTGCCGGTGATGATGGTGACGTCGCCATTGGCCTCGAAGCGGATGCCGCCCATCTCCTTGGTCGGCGGCGCGGTGACCTCAAGGAAGTCGCCGATACCGATGCCGCGCAGCCTGCCGCGCCGGGCGCTCTCGCCCTTGCGCGCGGCGAAGCCGCCCCAGTCGGCGAATTTCAGCGCCTTGTCCATCAGGATGGAGAACTCGCCGCTGTCGTAGGTGGTGTTCGACGCGGTCTTGTAGGGCATCTCCTCGGGGCGGATGTGGTTGCGTCGGCGCAGCTCGATCTGGTCGATACCCATCTCGCGCGCCGCCGTGGTGATCAGCCGCTCCATGAAGTAATTGGCCTCGGGCCGGCCGGCGCCGCGATAGGCGCCCACTGGCGAGGTGTGGGTGAAGGCGACCTTGGTCGAGACCTCGATCAGCGGTGTGCGATAGACGGCGGCGAGGTTGCGCGTCACGCCCATCGAGCCCATCAGCGGTCCGACATTGGCGAGATAGCCGCCGACATTGGCGTAACCGGTCAGCCGTACCGCGAGGAATCGTCCATCCTTGTCGAGCGCCAGCTCGCCCATAAAATCGTGGTCGCGGCCGTGCTGGTCCGACACGAAGCTGCCCGAGCGCTCGTCGGTCCATTTGACCGGCCGGCCCAGCAGCTTCGACGCATGGAACAGCCCGGCGTATTCGGGAAAGGGCGAGCCCTTCATGCCGAAGGATCCTCCGACGTTGCCGGTCAGCACGCGTACCTTGTCGGGCTTCACGTTCAGCAGCTGCGCCATCTGGTGCTTCAGCCCGAACGCGCCCTGGTTGCCGGCGTGGAAGGTGTAGCGGTCCGTAGCCGGGTCGTAATTGCCGATAGCCGAGCGCGGCTCCATCGCGCTGACGACGATGCGGTTGCTGACCAGCGACAGGCGCGTGACATGCGCCGCGCCGGCGAAGGCCTCCGCGACCTTCGCCGCGTCGCCGGCGTGGAAATCGAGACAGACATTGCCGGGCACGTCGTCGAAGACCAGCGGCGCGCCCGGCAGGGTGGCGGCGCGCGCGTCGGTCACCGCCGGCAGCGGATCGATGTCGACTGCGACGGCCTCGGCTGCGTCCTTGGCCTGGGCGATAGTCTCGGCGACGACGAAGGCCACCGGGTCGCCGACGAAGCGCACCTTGTCGGTGGCCAGGGAATGGCGCGTCGGCGTCTTCATCGGCGTGCCGTCGCGATTGGGCACGATGATCATGGTCTTCAACGCGCCATAGCCGGCGGCGTCGAGATCGGCACCGGTCCACACGCCCAGCACGCCGGGCATCGCCCTCGCCACGCCGGTATCGATGCCCTTGATCACGCCGTGCGCATATTGGCTGCGCACCATCACGCAATAGGCCTGGTTCGGCAGGTTGATATCGTCGGTGTAGCGGCCCTGGCCGCGCAGCAGGGTAGGATCCTCCTTGCGCGTCACCGGCTGGCCGACGGCGAATTTCAAGGAGCCAAGCTGGTTCGCGTCCGCGTGCATGGTCATGGGTCGGTCCGGGGTTCGATGGTGTGTGACAGAGATGCACGGATCATACCGCGCGCTCCAGGCATCGGAAGCCGCCGCATGTCCGCATTGCTTCATGTTCCTCTCTCCCGCAAGGGGAGAGCGGGGTCATTGCGGACGTCATCTCGTGCAAACCAGACCCTTCCGCAGCGCGGACCCGTGTGTCTCGACCGCGCGCGGGAAATCCACCACCATGCGCGCCGCTTGCGACGAGACGAGGGAGAGCCGGCCGCATGAGCATCAAGGGCAAGGCCTATATCGGGGGCATCTACGAGCACCCCACGCGACTGGCCACCGACAAATCGCTGGCGATGATCCACGCCGAGGTTGCCAAGGGCTGTCTCGAGGACGCCGGCCTGAGCAAGGACGACGTCGACGCCTATTTCTGCGCCGGCGATGCGCCCGGCTTGGGGCCGATGTCGATGGCCGACTACATGGGCCTGACCAAGCTCAAGCATTTCGACTCCACCGACGTCGGCGGCTCGTCCTACGTCGTGCATGTCGGCCACGCCGCCGAAGCCATCGCGCTGGGCAAGTGCAAGGTGGCGTTGATCACCTTGGCTGGCCGCCCGCGCGCCGAAGGCATGGCCACCGGCACGGTGCCGCGCAGCCGCGGCGGCTCGCCGACGCCGGACGAGCCTTTCGAGTTCCCCTACGGCCCGACCGTGGTGAACATGTACGGCATGGCCGCGATGCGGCACATGCACGAATTCGGTACGACCAGCGAGCAGCTCGCCTGGATCAAGGTCGCCGCCTCGCACCACGCGCAGTACAACGAGCACGCATTGCTGCGTGACGTGGTGACGGTACAAGACGTGGTCAATTCGCCGATGATCTCCGATCCGCTGCATCGCCTGGATTGCTGCGTGATCACCGATGGCGGCGGCGCGATCCTCGTCGTGGCGCCCGAGATCGCCCGCAGCCTCAAGCGGCCCAAGGTGAAGATCATCGGCGCTGCCGAGACGACCAAGAACCAGATGGGTGGCGCGGTCGACCTGACCTACACCGGCGCGCGCTATACCGGCCCAGCGTCCTTCGCCGAGGCCGGCGTAAAGCCCTCCGACATCAAGTACGCCTCGATCTACGACAGCTTCACCATCACCGTGCTGATGCAGCTCGAGGATCTTGGCTTCTGCGAGAAGGGCAAGGGCGGCGCCTTCGTGTCCGACGGCAATCTGATCTCGGGCACCGGCAAGCTGCCGTTCAACACCGATGGCGGCGGCCTGTGCAGCAACCACCCCGGAAACCGCGGCGGCCTGACCAAGGTGCTCGAAGCGGTGCGCCAGGTGCGCGGCGAGGCGCATCCCAAGGTGCAGGTCAAGAACTGCGATCTCGCGCTTGCGCACGGCACCGGCGGCTCGCTGGGCAGCCGGCATGGCAGCGGTACCGTCATCCTGGAGAGGGAGTAAGCGATCATGGCTGAGAAAGAACGCAAGCTCCCCGCGGCGGTGACCAGCCCGGAGACCGAGGAGTATTGGGCGGCGGCCAAGGAGGGCAAGCTGCTGGTCAAGAAGTGCAAGTCCTGTGGCAGGACGCACCACTATCCGCGGAGCCTCTGCCCGTATTGCTTCAGTGACAAGACGGAGTGGACCACGGCGTCGGGCAAGGGCGTGCTCTATTCCTACAGCGTCATGCGCCGCGCGCCGATTCCCTATGCACTGGCCTATGTCACCTTGGCCGAAGGCCCGACGATGATGACCAACATGGTCGATTGCGACTTCGACAAGCTGAAGGTCGGTCAGGCGGTGAAGGTGGTGTTCAAGCCCACCGAGGGCGGCGGCGCGCTGCCCTGCTTCACGCCGGCTTAGGGACATCTGGCGGTAGACCACATCACCTGTCATTCCGAGCGTAGCGAGGACTCTTTCAGCAAGACCAGAGATCCCTCGCTACGCTCGGGATGACACCGAGGTTTCTTCCCCCGCCAACGGGGGAAGGTATAAGTAACCTTCGATCTCCGGGAGCATCCGCGTCATGGCGCACAAGGGTTTGATCTTCGGCATCTTCCTGGCGCCGTTCCACCGCGTCGGCGACAACCCGACGTTGGCCATCGCGCGCGACATGGAGCTGATCCAGTGGCTCGACCATCTGGGCTACGACGAGGCCTGGATCGGCGAGCACCATTCCGCCGGCTGGGAGGTGATCGCCTCGCCTGAGCTGATTATCGCCGCCGCCGCCGAGCGCACGCGCAACATCCGGCTCGGCTCGGGCGTCACCAGCCTGCCCTATCACCACCCGCTGATGGTGGCGAACCGCTTCGTGCAGCTCGACCACATGACGCGCGGCCGCGCTATGCTGGGCGTCGGCCCCGGCGCGCTGGTGTCGGACGCCTACATGCTGGGCATCGCCCCGGACACACAGCGCCGCCGCATGGACGAGTCGCTCGACGCGATCACCCGGCTGCTGGCCTGCGAGGAGCCGGTGACGATGAAGACCGACTGGTTCGAGATGAACCAGGCGCGCCTGCATCTGGCGCCCTACACCTATCCGCGCTTCCCGATCGCCGTGGCCAGCACGCTCACGCCGGCCGGCATGCAGGCTGCCGGCAAGTACGGCCTGGGCGTGCTGTCGCTGGGCGCCGGCCTGCCCGGCGGCGCCGACGCGCTGGCCAACCAGTGGAAGATCGCCCAGGACGAGGCGGCCAAGGTCGGCCGCACGATGAACCGCAAGGATTGGCGCCTGGTGATCAACATGCACACCGCCGAGGACGACGAGCTGGCGATCGAGCAGGTCAAGATCGGCGAGCGGATCGAGACCGTGACCTATTTCGAGGACACGCTGGGCCGCCCGCCGGGCCGCGCCGACGATCCGCTGCGCGACGGCGTGAAGATGGGCACGACGCTTGTCGGTTCACCCGATACGGTGAGCCGTGGCATCGAGCGGCTGATCGAGAGCAGCCAGGGCGGCATCGGCGGCGTGATGTTCCGCGCCCATGAATGGGCCGATCGCGATAAGACGATGAAGAGCTTCGAGCTCTTCGCGCGCTGGGTGATGCCGCGCTTCCAGGGCTCGCTTGACACCGTCGTCGCCTCGCGCGAATGGGCCAAGGCCAACCGCCGCACGATCTTCAGCCCCAACGTGGCGGCGATCGCCAAGGCCTATACCGAAGCCGGCAAGCCGATCCCCGAGGAGTACAAGACCCGCCTCACCGGCGCGCGCGATTCGGATTGATCAGGCACGAACTACCTTCCCCCGCCAGCGGGGGAAGGTAGGGTTCAGCCCTCCGCCGTTCCTTCCAGCAGCTTGACCTTGAATTGCCGGCTGAGCGCGTTGACCAGCTCGCGCACGTGCGCCGCGTCGCGGGTCTCGACCAGCAACTCGAGTGTCGCGCTCTTGGCGGCCACGCCGCCGAACAGGCGCTGATGCTGGACCTCCAGGATGTTGCCGCCGGCCTCGCCGACGATGCCGGCGACGCGCGCGAGCTGGCCGGGCGCGTCGGTGATCTTCACCCGAAGCCGCACGACACGGCCATCGCGCACCAGTCCGCGCATCAGAATCGAGGCGAGCAGGCGGGTGTCGATATTGCCGCCGCACAGCACGACGCCCACCGCGCGACCGGCGAAGCTCTCGCGATGCGCCAGGATCGCGGCCAGGCCGGCGGCGCCGGCGCCTTCGGCCACGGTCTTCTCGACCTCCAGGAACAGCACGATGGCGCGCTCAATGTCGGTCTCGTCGACCAGCTTCACCTCGGCGACCAGCTCGCGGCAGACCGCCAAGGGCAGCACGCCGGTGTCGCGTACGGCGATGCCCTCGGCGATGGTCTCGCCGCCCACCTGGACCGGCTCGCCGTGCAGGATCTGGTACAGCGCGGGATAGCCCGTGGTCTCGACGCCGATGACGCGGATATCGGGCTTCAGCGCCTTGGCCGCGATGGCGATGCCCGAGATGAGCCCGCCGCCGCCCACTGGCACGACCAGGGTGTCGAGATGCGGCGCGTCCTGCAGCATCTCCAGCCCCACCGTGCCCTGGCCGGCGATGATCGCGGCATCGTCGTAGGGATGCACGAATGTCAGGCCCTCGGCCTCGGCGATGCGCCGTGCTTCGGCGCCGGCTTCCGATAGCGAGTCGCCGTGCAGCACCACGCGGGCGCCGTGATCGCGCGTGTGCTTGACCTTCACGAAGGGCGCGAAGGCCGGCATGACGATGGTCGCGGGAATGTCGAGTCGGCCGGCGTGGTAGGCCACGCCCTGCGCATGGTTACCGGCCGACATGGCGATCACGCCGCGGCCGCGCTGCTCGCGCGACAGCGTCGAGAGCTTGGTCAGCGCGCCGCGTTCCTTGAACGAGGCGGTGAACTGCAGGTTCTCGAATTTCACCCAGACATCGCAGCCGCAGACACGCGACAGCGTGCGGGAGTGCAGCATGGGCGTGCGCGCGACCTGGCCTTGCAGCAATCGGGCGGCGGCCTCGACGTCGGCGAGGGTGACGGGCAGGGTGGATGTGGGCGCGTTCATCGCGGTCTTGTAGCACGGTGTCAGGCGTGCGGCCGCCGGCTCTCGTAGCGCGCGATCCACACCGTGGCGCCGCAGATCACCGCGCCGCCAGCGAGGGTCCAGACGGTCGGGATGTGGCTGAAGACGAGGAAACCGGCGAGCGAGGCGTAGAGCAGGTCGACGAAGCGCACCGACTGCACGGCGCCGACATCGGCGATGCGGAAGGCGCGCGTCATGCAGTAATGCGCCGCCGAGCCGATCAGGCCGCACGAAGTGAGCAACGCCCATTCCACCGGCGTCGGCCAGCGCCAGTCGATCAGGGCGAAGGGCAGGCTGAGCACCGTCATGAGCAGGCCGAGCCAGAAGACGATGGCGTCTGGTCGCTCGACGCGGGTCTGTACCTTCGACATCAGGAAGGAGATCGAGGTGATCGGCGAGCACAGCACCAGCAGCAGCAGGGCCCAGGCCGGGCTGTCGCCGGCAGCGAACAAGCCCGGCGCCAGCACGATCAGCACGCCGGCGAAGGCGACGAGGACGGCGATCCAGCGCGCCGCGTACATGCGCTCGCCGAGGAACAGCGAGGCGCCCAGCATCATGTAGATCGGGCCGGTAAAGCCGATCGCCGAGGTCTCGGCGAGGCCGACAAAGGGCAGGGCGATGAACCACAGCATCGAGCCCGCCGCGTGGAAGACGCTGCGCACCGCCATGAACCCTGGGCGGCGCGGCCGGTAGGCCGCCCAGCCGGCGTGGATCGCGAACGGCAGCAGGATGATCGAGCCGGTGAGGTAGCGCAGGCAGACCACCTGTGGCGGGTACATGTCGTGCGTCAGGACCTTCTGCTGCGCGTTGAGCGCGGCGAACAGCAGGCCGGCGGCGAGCATCCACAGGATGCCGCGCACCGACGGCGTCAGCCGCGCCCAGGCCGCGGGTCCAGCGGAGGATCCGGGAGGGCTGTTCATGCTTCTTCTCTTCTCCCCGCTTGCGCGGGGAGAAGGAAAGACAGCGGCGTCAGCGCAGCACCGTGACGGTCTTGCGCTTGATGAGCTCGAAATCGATCGGCGCGCCGATTCCCGGGCCGGTCGGCGCGTGCACGAAACCGTCCTTGTCAGGGTCGATGTCGGGGTTCAGCCCGTACTTCTGCGCGCCGGATGGCAGCAGTACCTCGAAGAACTCGGTGTTGCGGATCGCCATGGCGACATGCAGCTGGGCGAAGTTGTTGTGCGAGTTGCCGCCGTGGTGGATCTCGTAGGTCATGCGGAAGGCCTCGGCGAGATGCGCCGTCTTCATGAGCGTCGTGATGCCGCCCTTCACCGCGATGTCGCCGCGCAGATAGTCGGTGGCGCGCTCGATGATCCACGGCGCGTAGCTCTCCAGGCCGCTGATCGGATACTCGGTGGCGAGGATCGGGATCTTCAGCAGCTGCTTGAGCTTGACGTAGCCGTAGAGGTCCTGGTCGTGCAGCGGGTCTTCGTACCAGTGGAAACCCAGCTCCTCGACCGCCTTGCCCACGCGCAGCGCCTCGGGGAAGGCGTAGCTCCAGGTCGAATCGAGCATGATGGTGTAGTCGTCGCCGACCGCGCGGCGCACCGCCTCGCAGACCTTGATGTCCTCGCGCCAGCGGGTCGGCGGATGGATCTTGTAGGCCGCCCAGCCGCCCGCCTTGTATTGCTGCGCCTCGGCGGCGTAGGCCTCCACCGAACTCAGCACGGCGGAGCTCGCGTAGGCCGGGATCTTGGTCCTGTACGTGCCGAGCAGGCGATGGACAGGCTGGTTCGCCGCCTTGCCGGCGATGTCCCACAGCGCCACGTCGCAGGCGCCGATGCAGCGCACGGTCGACGCGCGCACACGCCGCCACAGATCCTGATTCAGCCGCTCGCGATCGAGCGGATCCTGGCCCATCAGCATCGGCTTGAGGTGGCGGATCAGGCCCGGCCCGTCGGTCGAGGCCGGGTTCATCGCCGAGCCGAGGAAGGCGTGGCCCGTGACGCCCTGGTCGGTGATCACGCTCAGCAGCCCAAGGTCGCTGCTACCCGCCGAGCGCGCCGAATGGCCGCCATAGGTGGTCGCCGGGATGTCGTCCCAGGCGAACAGCGTCAAGGTGACGTCGGTGATCTTCATGGTTCCCTCCCGCGATCCGAGCAGCCTAGCCGCCCGTGCCCCGACGCGGAACGGCCGGCCACGCCGACCTGCTATTCGCCGGACGAGGGCGCTCGCGGCCCCTTCGACCGGCGACGGCGGCCTTCGACGACGCCATAACGCAAGCCTGACACCATGCTGGTGTCAGGCTTGCGTTCTCACGTTGTTTGAAGGAGGATGGTGGCGTCCGGAGGATCCGTGGTGCCCCGCAAGCCCCGCCTGCATGTCGATGGCGCGATCTACCATGTGACGCTGCGCGGCGACGCCGGGCGGCCGATCTTCGCCGACGACGCCGACCGGTCGCGCTGGGAGGGGCTGCTCGCCGAGGGCGTGGCGCGCCACGGCCACCGGGTGTTGGCCTATTGCTGGATGGGCGACCATGTGCATCTGTGCCTGCGCGTCGCCGAGGCGCCGCTGTCGCGCATCATGCAGCAGCTCGTCTCGCGCTACGCCCGTGCCTTCAACCGCCGGCACGGCCGCGTCGGCCATGTCTTCCAGGGACGCTTCCGGGCGATGCTGGTCGGCGACGATGCCTATCGCCTGGGCCTCCTGCGCTACATCCACCGCGATCCCGTGGCGGCCGGGCTGGTGCGCGACCCGCGCCGGTATCGCTGGTCCAGCCATGGCGCGCTCTGCGGCGCGGCGCGGTCGCCGGCGTGGCTGGACCACACCGGGACGCTTGCGCTGTTCGCGCGCGACGCGAAGCTGGCGCGGCGGCGGCTGCATGCCTTCGTGATGGGGGCGGCCGGCGGGCGGGCGGCGGTCGACGAGTCCGCGATTTGGGCCGAGATCGAGGCGGCGATCGCCTCGCCCTCGGTTGCGACGCTTGGCAAGCCGCCGCGCGGCACGCGGCGCCAGGGCGCGCGACGAGAGCTGGCGCGCCCGCCCAGATTGGCGGCGGTGATCGACGCCGCGGCGCGGCTGGCGGGCGTCGAGCGGCGCGCGCTAGTTGGTCCGACGCGGGCGCGGGCGGCGTCGCGGGCGCGCGGCATCGCCGGGCTGCTGGCCCAGGCGACGGGTGCGGCCTCGCTGTCGGCGCTGGCGCGCGCCACCGGGCGCGATCCCGGCTCGATCAGCCGGGCAGTCGAGGCGGCGCGTCGTCAGGCGGCGACCGATGGCGGCCTGGCGCGGCGGTTGGCGGCGGCGCGCCGGGCACTGATGCAGAAAACGCGATAACGCAAGCCTGACACTGCGGGTCCAGAGTTCGTATGAAGATCACCGACATCGTCTGTCATGTACTGCAGAGCAAGGTCGAGAGGCCGTTCGTCTCGGCGCGCGGCTGGGTGTATGCGACGCGCTCCTCCTGCGTGGTCGAGATCACGACCGACGCGGGCCTCACCGGCTGGGGCGAGTGCTACGGCCCTTCGGCGGTCGCCAAGGCGTTCATCGAGACGCAGTATCGCGCGCGCCTGATCGGGCGCGATCCGTTCGACGTCGAGGTGATCTGGGAGGACCTCTACAACCGCATCAAGGATTACGGCACGACTGGCATGGCGATCTCGGCCATGTCGGGCATCGACATCGCGCTCTGGGACATCATGGGCCGCGCGGTGAACAAGCCGGTGCACAAGCTCATCGGCGGTGCCTACCGCAACTCGGTGATTCCCTACGCCACCGGCCTGTACTTCATCGACATGGACCGGCTGGTCGAGGAAGCGGTCGAGGAGGCGCTGGAATTCAAGGCGATGGGCTTCCGCGCCATCAAGATGAAGATCGGCCTGGGCGATCTGCAGCGCGACGCCGCCCGAGTTGCCGCCGTCCGGGAGGCGATCGGCCCCGAGATCAAGCTGGCGGTCGACGCCAACCACTGCTTCTCCGTCCCCAACGCCATCAAGCTCGGCCGCATGCTGGAGGAGCATGATATCCTCTGGTTCGAGGAGCCGATCAGCCCCGAGGATCATGACGGTTACGTTGAGGTAACCAGATCCCTCGACATGGCCGTGGCTGGCGGCGAGAACGACTTCACCCGCTGGGGCTTCCGCGACATCATCGCGTCCAAGGCGATGGACATCGTGCAGCCCGACCTCTGCGCCGCCGGCGGTTTCTCGGAGTGTCGCAAAATAGCCGCCCTCGCCTCCGCCTTCGGCGTCGAGTGTGTGCCGCACGCCTGGGGCTCGGCGATCGGCCTGGCTGCCACGGTGCAGTTCCTCGCCGCCCTGCCCGATCAGCCGCCGGCCTTCCGGCCGATGCCGCCGATGCTGGAGTTCGAGCAGACGCCCAATCCGCTGCGCGACCATCTCGCCACCGTGCCGATCGAGCAGAAGGGCGGCGCCGTGGCGGTGCCGGACGGGCCGGGCCTGGGCATCGAGATCGATCGCGCGGTGCTGGCGAAGTACAAGGTGGCGTGAGCATGAAGATCACTGCCATCCGCGGCACCTGGGTGCACGTGCCGATCCCCGAGGCGGGCCAGCACGTCAGCAATTTCGGCCGCGTCGCCTCCTTCGATTCGGTGATCGTGCGCGTCGACACCGATGCCGGTATCTCCGGCTGGGGCGAGGCCAAGGCCGGCGTCGGATCGGCGGCGTCGTGCGCCGGCTTGGCGGCGATGGTCAATCTCGACCTCGCGCCGATGCTGGTGGGCCAGGACCCGCGCGACATCTCCAGGCTGTGGGACGTGATGTACAACAACCAGCGCGAGGGTCATGCGATCGCGCGTGGCCATGGATTGCCGCAACTCGGACGGCGTGGCCTGACGATCAGCGCCATCGCCGGCATCGACATCGCGCTGTGGGACATTCTGGGAAAGTCGCTCAACGCGCCGGTTTGGCGGTTACTCGGTGGTCGCAGAGCCGAGCGCATGCCGGCCTATGCCTCGGGCGGTTGGGCCGACGCCGCCAATATCGGCAAGCAGCTGCTGGGCTACATCGAGAGAGGCGGCTTTCGCGCGGTGAAGATGCGCGTGGGCGTGATGGACGGCACGCCGGCGCGCTCGGCCGCGCGGGTCAAGGCGGCACGCGCGGCGCTGGGACCGGATATCGGCCTGGCCTGCGACGCGCACGGCACCTTCTCCGTCGCCGAGGCCAAGGCCTTCGCGCGCATGGTCGAGGACTGCGACCTGATGTGGTTCGAGGAGCCGGTGTCGGGCGACGACAAGAGCGGCATGGCCGAGGTGCGCCGTTCCGCGTCGGTGCCGATCAGCGCCGGCGAGAGCGAGTTCACGCGCCATGACTTCCGCGACCTCGCCGAATTGCGTGCCGCCGACATCCTGCAGCCCGACCTCGCCATCGCCGGCGGCATCACCGAAGGCGTGCGCATCGCCGCCATCGCCTCGGCCTTCAACCTGCGCCTGGCGCCGCATCTGTGGTCGGGCGCGCCGGGCTTCGCCGCGGGCCTGGCGCTGGCGGCGACCTCTTCCGCCGGCTTCGTTCTGGAGTACTCTCTGGGCAGCAATCCGATGCTGCAGGAGCTGGTGCGCGAGAAGTTCCCGGTCGAGGGCGGTATGGTCGAGATCCCCGACCGGCCGGGGCTCGGCATCACAGTGGACGAGACCTTCGTGGAGAAGTACGCGCGGCGCTGACGCGAGGAGGCGATCATGTCGGCCGAACCCAAACCCGCCCCCATGCTGGTTGGCGCCGCCACGGTCTTCACCGTGCGCGACATCGCCGCCAGCCGCGACCACTTTCGCGACGCGCATGGCTTCGCCATCACCTTCGAGTGGGGTACGCCGCTTCATTATATCTGCATGTGTCGCGACGAGGTGCAGTTGCATCTGCTGTCGGCCGCCCAGACCGAGCGTCGGCCGGGACAGTCGGGTCTCTGCATCTTCGTGCGTGACGTCGACGCGGTGTACGAGGATCTCAAGGCGCGCGGCGCCAAGATCGTGAAGCCGCCGGAAACCTACGCCTACGGCATGCGCGACTTCGACGCGCTGGATCTCGATGGCAACCAGATCACGTACGGCATGGGTGTGAACGAAACCGAGAAGTGAAACAGGGAGTGTGTGATGCTGAGACGGACAGCGATGACAGGCGCCGCGGGAATGGCGGCGGTGGCGGCCATGGGCGGGCCGGCGAGCGCGCAGCTCAAGGGCGACGTGCGCATCTTCTGCGGCTTTCCGCCGGGCGGCACCGCCGATTTGCTGTGCCGGCTGCTCGCCGACGCGACCGGCCCGGTCGTCGGCCAGAAGATGATCGTCGAGACCAAGACCGGCGCGAGTGGCTTCATCGCCAACGAGGCGGTGGCCAAGTCGCCGCCCGATGGCCAGACCATCCTGCTCGCCGCCATGGCCGCGTTTTGCGTGGCACCCGTCATGCCCGGCCAGAAGCTGCCGATCGACGTCGACAAGGATCTGACGCCGATCATCAACATCGCCGGCGTCTACAACATGCTGGTGGTCGGCAAGCACGTCACACTGCGCACCGTCCCCGAGATCATCGACTTTGCCAGGAAGAACCCCGGCAAGCTCAGCTACGCCTCGGCCGGCAACGGCACGTCGCAGCACCTCGCCGGCGAGATGTTCAAGCGCATGGCCGGCGTCGACCTGCTGCACATCCCCTATCGCGGCGGCGCGCCGGCGATCCAGGACATGGTCGCCGGCAATGTCGATCTGATGTTCGGCAACATGCCGGAGTTCCTGGGCCAGATTGGCGGCAAGAATTTGATCCCGATCGCCTTCGGCGCGCCCAGGCCGTCGCCGATGTTCGCCGACCTGCCGACCATCTCCAAGACGGTGCCGGGCTTCGAGGTCGTCAACTGGTTCGGCATCTTCGGCCCCGGCGGCGTGCCCAAGCCGATGATCGAGTACTGGAACAAGTCGCTGACCGCAGCCGTCGCCAAGCCCGACATGCAGAAGCGCTTCCTCGAGAACGGCATGGAGACGCTGACCGGCCCGACCGAGCAACTCGCGGCCATGATCGCCAAGGATCGCGCCAAGTGGAGCGAGGTCATCAAGGCGGCGGGCATGCGCGCCGACTGACGACGGAAGGGGCAATCGGCATGGGTCTGTTCGACTGGCTGACCGGCACGAAGAAGCCGCCGGCGGGCGTCGTCGCCAGGACGCCGGCCGAGGTCCATGCCGCGATCCTCGCGGTCAACCGGCCGACCGCGCCGTTCGTCGTGCGCGACGGCGCGCCGGAGCAGGTCGACCTGGTCGCGGAGTGGCGCATCGTCGATGCCCAATGGTACGAAATCTTCGCCAAGTCAGGCCTGACCAAGGTGTTCAAGGTGCTGATGCGGCTGGATCCGCAGAAGCGCGAGGTGCGCGCCGTCGACCAGGAATGGACGGTCGAGTGGCGCCTGGGTATTCCCTCGCTGTCGCTATCGGCCGAAGCGTTCCGCGGCCAGAAGGTGGCGATCGAATTCGGCACCGCCTATGCGTTCACAGAGCAGGGCAGCTACGGACAGGTCTACCACTACAAATTCGCCACGTCGGAGATCAAGAAGCCGCTGCAGGACGCGGTCGCCGCCGCGGGGTGGACGTGGCGCGGCGTGTCCTTCGGCAAGCTGTAGGAGGTCGTCATGCGTCGCATCGCGTTCGCCCTCGCCGCCGCGCTGTTCATACTCGGCGACTCCTCACCCGTGCGGGCCTACAGCGACGCCGAGATCAGTCAGTTCCTGATGAGCAGCCCGTGGTGCCATTTCCGCTACAACTCTGCCGGCGGCTCGACGACGACACGGCGAGGCCAATTCGGCGGCAACGGCGTTCTGACCGTGCGCAGCGGCCGCGAGGTCTACTCCTCAGGCCCGGGCGGCACCTATTCCGGCGGCTCGCAGGGCGGCGAGCAGTATTACTGGCGGGTGCAGAACGCGATGCTGCTGCTGTCGCAGGACGGCGTGAACTGGCAGCCCTACAGGCTCGACGCCTATCGCAATTCCAGCGGCTATCCGATCCTCGTCGTCGATGGCGACGAGTACTCGATGTGCAATTGAAGCTCCGTTGTCATCCCGACGTAGCGAGGGATCTAGGCTGACCCGAGATCCCTCGCTACGCTCGGGATGACAGGCGACGACTAGTCCGCGAACTTCGGCATCACCTTGGTCGCCATCAACTCGAGTGACTGGAGGATGCGGCCGCGGTCGTGCAGGCCTTGCGGAATCAGCAGAACGCATTCGTCAATCGGCACGCGCTTGCTGACCTCGTCGAGGCGTCGCGCGATGGTGTCGGGCGAGCCGACCAGCAGTTCCGGCACGCCCTGGCCGAAGGGGATCGCCCAGCGCTGCCAGAACCACATCATGTCCTCGAGCCATTCCTTGGCCTGTGCGTCGGTGGGCGCGCAGATGAAGACGCCGCCCCAGGCCGCCTGGTGGCCGTTCTTCACCACGCGGCCGTGCTTCTCGGCCTCACGCGTGTAGCCGGCGCACAGACTGGAGAAGAAGTCGATGTTGTCGGTCAGCACGATCGGCCGCCCGCCATAGCGCGCCCAGAACAGGGCGGTGCGCATGGAGGCGGCGAAGCCGCCATAGAGCGGCGGGTGCGGGCTCTGCAGCGGCCGGGGCGCAATGCCGACCTCGCTCACGGCCATGTTCGCCGCGACGCCCTGGCCGAACTCGGTGTAGACGCCGTGCGGGTGCGGGTTGACGAAATCCCTGGGCGGGAAGTTCCAGTACTTGCCGCGATGCTGGAACGTATCGTGGGTTAGCGCCTTGACCACGACGTCGACAAACTCTGTGAAGTACTCGCGGTTGGCCGTGTCGGCCGGCGAGTCCTTGTTCCACGGGCCCACGGCGTTGAGATCGTCGCGCACCTTGAAGTTCTCGACCCAGCGCGCCTGGTAGCCGCGCACCAGGCCGACGCCGAAGCGGCCGCCCAGCATATTGTCCATGGTGGCGATGTCCTCGGCCACGCGCAGCGGGTTGTGCGTGGTCGAGACGAAGCCGCAGGTGATGACGCGCAAGCGCTTGGTGTGCTGGCCCAGCCACATGCCCATCAGGCGCGGATCGTTGGAAATCTCGAAGCCTTCGATCTGCAGGTGATGCTCGGGATGGCCGAAACCGAAATAGCCTGCATCGTCGGCGAAGCGCGCGTACTCGGCGATCTCGTCGAGCATCCGCTGGTAGAGCTCGGGCTTGCGGCCCGCCATGCCGGCTTCGAGCTCGTGGCGCCGGCCGACGGTGCAGTACATGAACAGGCTGAACTTCATCGCTCGGCTCCTATTCCGCCGCTTTCGGCAACACCAGCGTCTTCGACCGCTTCTCCAGCCACCAGCCGTACTCCGCTGGCCACATCGCGAAGCCGGGATCGCAGCCCAGCTCCTGCGCCGCGTGCAGCGCCCAGAACGGATCGTAGAGCGCCTGTCGTCCGACCGCGATCAGGTCGGCGTGGCCGTCGCGCAGCACCGCCTCGGCCTGCCGGCCGTCGAGGATCAGGCCCACCGCCATCGACTTCACGCCACCCTGGTTGCGCACCGCCGAGGCGAAGGGCACCTGGAAGCCGGGATAGCGCGGGATCGGCGCGGCGGTCGCCGTACCGGTGAGACCACCGGACGAGCAGTCCACCACATCGACGCCGCATTCCTTCAGCGCCTGCGACAGCGCCACCGTGTCGTCGAGGTTCCAGCCATCGGCGCCATCGAGCGCCGAGACACGGAAGAACAGCGGCTTGTGCTGGGGCCACGCGGCGCGCACCGCGCGCGTGATCTCCAGCGCGATGCGCATGCGCCCGGCACGATCGCCGCCATAGGCGTCGTTGCGCGTGTTGCTGATCGGCGAGAGGAACGAAGCGATCAGATAGCCGTGCGCGCCATGCACCTCGCAGATGTCGAAGCCCGCCGCGTCGGCGCGCTTCGCGCCGATCGCGAAGGCCGTGACGATATCGCCGATCTCGGCGACCGAAAGCTGGCGTGGGATCAGCCAGCCCGGCGCCACCGGCTCGGTCGTCGGTCCGACGACCTCCCACGCCTTGCGACCCTTGGCGAAGTCCTGCGCGTTAAGCGGGCCGTTACCTTCGGGCGCCGGCTGCGTCGCGCCCTTGCGCCCGGCGTGCGCCAGCTGCATCGCCGCCTTGGCGCCTTCGCCATGGATGAAGTCGACGACGCGGCGGAAGGGCGCGATGTGGGCGTCGTCCCAGATACCGGTGTCGAGCTCGGTGACGCGACCGCGTGCCTCGACGGCCGTGCCTTCGCTGAACACCAGCCCGGCGCGCCCGCGCGCGAAGCCGCCGAGATGCACCAGATGGAAGTCGTTCGCGAAGCCGTCCTTGGCGTGATACTGCACCATCGGCGAGATCACGACGCGGTTGGGCAGCGTGACGCTCCGGATGGTCAGCGGCGTGAACAGCAGCGGCCGGGACTCGGGCGCGGACATCGACGGCGTCTCCCCAAAGGTCGTGTTCAATCGATCATAACCCTACGCGGGGGCGGAACTTGCCGCTAGGCTGCGCTCGACGCAAGCGAGAGGGGCGGTCATGCGCATCGTTGCCATCGAGGATCTGCACTGCGACGCCGGCTGGCGCGTGTTCTCGTTCCTCAAGGTCACCACCGACGAGGGGCTCGTCGGCTGGTCGGAGTACAACGAGAGCTACGGCAGCGGCGGCCTGACCGCGGTGATCAAGCGCCTGACGCGTCACCTGATCGGCCAGGATCCGCGGCCGGTCGAGCGGATCAGCTCGCAGCTCTACGCCATCACCCGCCAGGCGCCCGGCGGCATGAACGCCCAGGCGATCGCGGCGATCGAGAACGCGCTGCTCGACGTCAAGGCCAAGGCGCTGGGCGTGCCGGTCTACGCCCTGTTCGGCGGCCCGGTGCGCGATCGTCTGCCGCTCTACTGGTCGCATTGCGGCAGCTATCGCCTCAACAACGCCGAGGTGATGGGACTTGAGCCGGTGCGTGGCTACGACGATCTGGTGACGCTCGGCCGGCATGTGAAGGAGCGCGGCTTCAAGGCGCTGAAAACCAACATCTTCATGTTCGACCGCGACAAGCCTTACATGCATCAGCCCGGCTTCGGCCGCAACGCGGGCTGGCCCGAGCTCAACGTCGACAACCGTATCCTGGGCGCGATCACCGACGGCTTGGCTGCCTTCCGCCAGGGCGGCGGCAAGGAGATGGGCATCCTTCTCGACACCAATTTCAACTTCAAGACCGACGGCTACGTGAAGGTGGCGCGCGCTGTCGAGCCCTACGACCTGTTCTGGCTGGAGATCGACACCTACGATCCCGAGGGCCTCGCCTACATCAGGCGTAAGGCCAACATGCCGATCGCCTCCTGTGAGTCGCTGTTCGGCCGCCGCCAGTTCCGCTTCTTCTTCGAGAACCGGTCGATGGACACCGCGATCGTCGACGTGCCGTGGAACGGGCTGCTCGAGTCGGTGAAGATCGCGGCGATGGCCGAGGCCTACGAGATCAACTGCGCGCCGCATAATTTCTACGGCCACATGTCGACCCTGATGAGTGCGCATTTCTGCGCCGCCATCCCCAATTTCCGGGTGATGGAGATCGATATCGACGACGTGCCGTGGAAGGACGATCTCGTCACCCATCCGCCAGTGATCGAGAACGGCGAGCTGATCGTGCCGACGCGCCCCGGCTGGGGCGCCGACGTCAACGAGGAAGCCGTGCGCGCCCATCCCGCGCGCACCGGCTGACGCAGGGCGCGTTGATCTCCGGTGATGCGTGCGCATCCACCTTCCCCCGCTGGCGGGGGAAGGTGGCGCGAAGCGCCGGATCGGGGTGGTTCTCGCGGTCAGGCGTGGTCTTCGAAAGACATTGCCTTCGTCTTCGACAGCCACCTCCATCCGCCCTTCGGGCACCTTCCCCCGCGAGCGGGGGAAGGTATTGGTGGGTGGCGCTTCTTCTATCGCTGCTCGCCTGGTGTGGCGCGGCGCAGGCGCAGACGGCGGCGACGCGGGGTGGTGGCGAGACCTTGGTGCTGGCCAACGAGGTGATCCGCGAGGCGGGCGGCCGGCGTCTGATCGCCCGCGGCATGGTCGAGGTGCGGCGTGGCGCGCGCGCGATCATGGCCGACGAGGTCACCTACGATTCGAACACCGATCGCCTGCGCGCCGCCGGCAATGTCGCGGTGGTCGACGATAACGGCGAGGTGGTGTTCTTTTCGGAGGTCGATGCCGACGCCGCCTTCACCGACGGCGCCGGGCGCGATATCCGCATGGTGCTGCGGCGCAACTGGCGGGTACGTGCCAGCGATGGCCAGTTAAGTACCAAGGACGGTCGCCAGTTCGCGTTGCGGCACGCCCAGGCGTCGCCCTGCGACGAATGCGCGAAGGACCCCGATCGCCCGCCGGTGTGGCGCATTACGGCGCGCCGCGTCGTGGTCGACGAGGCGTCGCAGGATTTCATCTACAACAACGCGGCGATGGAGATCTTCGGCGTTCCGGTGGCCTACACGCCGTATTTCACGCACCCCGCGCCCGACGTGCGCCGGCGCACCGGGCTGGTTTCGTTCAACGTCGGCCGCAGCTCGGTGCGCGGCTTCTACGGCGAGCCGCAGTATTTCATCGCGCTCGACGACAGCGCCGACCTGTCGCTGCGCCCGCGTCTCTACTTCCAACGGCCGACACGGCCGTTGTTCGACGTTGAGGCGCGCAAGCGCGGCGACACGTTCGATGTCTCGCTGCGACCGCGCTTCGCCTATGACGGAGGTCGCCTGCGCTACCTCCTTCGCGGCGCGCTGAATTGGGATATCGACCAGAATTGGCGCGCAGTGGCCGACGCCGATTATTCCGGAGACCGCGCCTTCCACGAGGATTTCGGCATCGCCCGCCAACCCTTCGCCCGTTCGGTGGCGGCCGTCGAGCGCTTCGCCGCGCAATCCTTCGTGCAGTTCCGCGCCGCGCACTATCAGGACCTCCATCTCGACAACTTCGCCGGCCATGTGCCGACCGCCGGCTTCCACGCGCTGTCGCATCAGCGCATTCCGGTACCCGAATTGGGCGGCACCTTGGAGTTGCGCACGCTCCTGCGCGAGACACTGCGCGAGCGCGGGCCCTCGACCAGCAGCGCGATCCAGATCGTGGAGTGGCAGCGCCGCGCGCTGATCGGCGGTGGCCAGGTCGTGGGCTTCGGCGCGCAGCTGATGGGCCGGCTGGACCGCACCACGTCGGGGCCGGTAGATATCGTCGATCCGTTGTCCAACGGCCTGCCGACCACCGCGCGCGGCTGGGCCTCGAGCGACGCGATCGGCTGGCTCGAATGGTCCTATCCCTTCGTCGCACCGGTCGGTGAGCGCGGCTCGTTGGTGGTAGAGCCCAAGGCGATGCTGATCGGCTCGGGCCGGATCGCCGGCGCGCGGCCGATGCTCAACGAGGACTCGCGCAGCCTGGAGATGGACTTCAGCTCGATCTTCTCGATTAGCCGCCATACGGGTTTCGACCGACGCGAGAGCGGGCTGCGCGTGGTCTATGGGCTGCGTTCGACGCTGGGCTTCGCCTCGGGCGAGCAGCTGACGGTCGAGGCCGGTCAGTTACGCTATCTCGTCGGTGACGACAATTTCGCCGGCCGCCTGCGCGCGCCCGGCGACAAGGCGTCGGACTGGGTGCTCGGCGTGCGCGCCGATATCGGCTATCCGCTGTCGCTCGACATGTATGGCCGCTTCGATGCGCGCGACTTCGGCGTGGTGCAGGCGTACGTTGCGCCCACCCTGCGACATCAGCTCTTTGGCCGCGAGGCGAGCCTGACGGTGGGCTACGCGCATGAGGGCCCGGCCAGCCCGCTGGGCCGCTATCCCGGCGCGCCGCCACCACGCGACTCCGTCATCGCGCTGGCGCGCCTGCCGATCGGCGAACATTGGACTCTCGACGGCGGCGTTCGTTACGACGCCACCCGCCGCAACTTCACCGACTACCAAGCCGGCATCACCTACGAGGATGAGTGCTTCGTCGTCCGCGTGCTGGGCCAGCGCGGCCTCTATTTCGCCGGCATCAGCACCGAAGCTGCCGCGCGCGTCCTCGTGCAGGTGACGTTCAAGCAGCTCACGACCCTGGGCTTCCAGAACAACTGACCGCAAGACTGTCATCCCGAGCGAAGCGAGGTCGCTGCGCTCGGGATGACGCAAGCGAGCTACGCGCCCACCACCAAGGTCGAGGCGAGCTGGCGTACGGTCTTGACCAGCGCCATGGCGACGATGCGGCCGGTCTTGCGATTCTCGGCGCTGACGGCGACGTCCTCCATGAAGGTGAAGCGGCCGAAGGCGCCGACGGCCTCGACCTCGACGACGTGGGTGGCGATGGTGGGGTCGGCGACGATCACCACGCGGGTGCGATCAAGCCCGATGCCGGCCAGCGCCACGGCGGCTGAGATATTGACGTTCTGCGGATAGAGCCGCGCACCCTCGCGCACCGGCCCGTCGAACACGATGTGCGGCTTGGTAAGCGAGTCGAGATCGACGAGGTCTTGCGCCGCCGTGCCTTTCCACGCCGAGGGATCCTTGCGCACGGTCACGGTTACCGAGTCGAGCCCGCCCACAGCCGCCGCCGAGAGGATATCGATGGCGCCAATGCCGGCCGACGGCAGGATCAGCCGCTTGCCGTTGCGCCGGGCGGCCGTCAGTACGCGCTCGTACAGCGCTGTGTCGGTGAAGGCACCGACCGAGGTCACCAGCAGGTCCATGCCGTTGTCCAGCACGCGCACGGCGTGGGCGCGCACCGCGTCGTGGCCGGCGCACTCGACGACGACGTCCATGCCGTAGCCGAAGAAGCGGTCGGGATCGTGAGTGATGTCGGGCCGGGTGGTGACGTCCTCGCGCGGCCGGCGCACCAGAGCGGCGCGCAACTCGACGCCCTCGATGCTTCCGGCCGCCATCGCCTCGCGTACATGCAGTCCGATGGCGCCATACCCGATCAGTCCCAGACGCAGCATGGAGCGTTTCCCTTCATGGTCTTCCTTCGGATGCGAACTCCATACCTTCCCCCGCTGGCGGGGGAAGGTATCTCATCTGTGATTGCACTGCCCCCGGGCGAAGGGAGCGGCGAGGCTTTACCGAGCCGTCCCCGGCACGCTATCACGACTGTTATGCGATCGTCGGCATTGGGCCTGATGGGCCTCGGCGTCATGGGCGCCAATCTCGCACGTAACCTCGCCCGCAACGGCGCGCGGTTGGCGTTGTTCGACACGGCGTCCGGCGTCGCAGAGCCGCTGGCCAAGGACATCGGCGCGGGCGCGGTCGGCGCCGACGATATCGCCGGCCTGATCGCCGCGCTGCCGGCGCCGCGCAGCGTCATGCTGATGGTGCCGGCCGGTCAGCCGGTCGACGACGCGCTCGAGGCGCTGCGCCCGCATCTGGGCGCCGGCGACATCGTCATCGATGGCGGCAATTCCTTCTATCGCGACACCCAGCGCCGGCAGATCGAGTTCGCGCGCCAGAGCGTGCACGTGCTGGGCTTCGGTGTCTCCGGCGGCGCCGAAGGCGCGCTTAGGGGCCCGGCGATCATGGCGGGCGGCGAGACCGCCGCCGTCGCGTCGGTCGCGCCGTTGTTCGAGGCGATCGCGGCGGACGCGCCCGATGGCTCGGCCTGCTTCGCGCGCGTCGGCGCCGGCGCTGCCGGCCACTTCGTGAAGTCCGTGCACAACGGCATCGAGTACGCCCATATGCAGCTGATCGCCGAGACTTGGCATCTGCTGCGCCGCATGGTCGGCATGAGCCACGAGGAGGCGCGCACCATCTTCGCGCGCTGGGCCGAGGGCGAGTTGTCGTCCTTCCTGATGGAATGCGCGGTGCAGGTGCTCGACACGCGCGATCCCGAGAGCGGCGTGCCGATGATCGAGCGCGTCGTCGACACGGCGGAGCAGAAGGGCACCGGCCAGTGGACCGCCAACGCCGCGCTGGCCTATGGCGTGGCCGCGCCGACGCTCGCCGAGGCGGTGCATGCGCGCTGCCTCTCGGCGCTCAAGAGCGATCGCCTGGCCAACGAGACGGCGCTGGGGCCCTCGACCATGGCCTTCGCCGGCGATCGCATGGCGCTGACCGCCGCGCTGGGCCGCGCCCTGCTCGCCGCCAACATCGCGGTGCTGGCGCAGGGCTTCGCGCTGATGCGCGCGGCCGACCAGGAAGAGGGCTGGGGCGTCGACCTCGCGACCGTGGCGCGGGTCTGGCGTGGCGGCTGCATCGTGCGCTCCGAACTGCTCGAGCCGATCGCCGAGGCCTGCGCCGCGCTGCCGGCGGGCACCAACCTGCTGCGCGCGCCGGCGCTCTGGCGCATGGTCAGCGCCGGCGACGCCGCGTGGCGCCAGGTCGTGGTGACGGCGATCGCGCATGGCGTGCCGGTGCCGGCCTTCGCCTCGTCGCTGTCCTATGTCGACGCGCTGCGCACCGGCCGGCTGTGGGCCGACATGATCGCGGCCCAGCGCGACGTCTTCGGCCAGCACGGTTTCACGCGCCTCGACAAGCCGGGCCGCCACCACGCCGATTGGGCGCCCTACACCGGCGCAGACAAAGGCTGATGCCCGTCCATGTCGTGATGGGCGTGTCGGGCTGCGGCAAGTCGACGGTCGGCATGCTGATCGCCGGCAAGCTGAGGGCGCGCTACGCCGAGGGAGACTCGTTTCATCCGCCGGAGAACGTCGCGAAGATGCGCGGCGGCCAGCCGCTCGACGATGACGACCGCGCGCCCTGGCTGTCGGCGATGGCCCAGGCGATCCGCGACTGGAACGCCAAGGGCGAGACCGTCGTGCTCGCCTGCTCGGCGTTGAAGCGCCGCTATCGCGATGTGCTGCGCGGCGGCGGCGATGTGCGTTTCATCCATCTCGCCGGCGACAAGGCGGCGATCGCCGCGCGGCTGGCAGCGCGCACCGGCCACTACATGCCGACGACCCTGCTCGACAGCCAGTTCGCCACGCTCGAGCCGCCCGGCGACGACGAGGCGATCACCGTGAGCATTGAAGGCGCGCCGGCGGAGATCGCGCAGCGCGCCATCGACGCTCTGTCATCCCGAGCGTAGCGAGGGGATCTAGAGAAACTGCCTGGTTCCCTCGCTGCGCTCGGGATGACAGTCATCATTCAATGTCCAGCGCGACTCGCCAGCCCGCGCGCCAGGCTCCAGCGGTGGACCTCCGACGGGCCATCGTAGATGCGGAAGGCGCGGATCTCGCGGAAGATGCGTTCGACCGGCGTGTCGCCGGTGACGCCCAGCCCGCCCAGCACCTGCACGCAGCGATCGGCGACGCGGAACAGCGCCTCCGACACCGCGACCTTGGATGCGCTGGATTCGAAACGCGCGTCGCGGCCCTGGTCGAGCACCCAGGCGCAATGCCAGATCGCCAGCCGCGCCAGGTGCAGGTCGATCAGATTGTCGGCGAGCTGGAAGCCCACGCCCTCGTGCTCAATCAGGGTCTTGCCGAAGGCCTTGCGGCGGTTGGCGTACTCGACCGCGATGTCGTGCGCGCGCCGCGCCGCGCCCAGCCAGCGCATGCAATGGGTCAGCCGCGCCGGCGCCAGGCGCACCTGGGCGTAGCGGAAGCCGCGGCCGACCTCGCCCATCACGTCGTCCTTGTGCACGCGCAGATTCTCGAAGCGGATCGCGGCGTGGCCACCGGTCATCGATTCCTCGATGGTGTCGATCACCCGCTCGGTGACGATCGCTTTGTTGGGCAGGTCGGTCATGAACATGGTGGCGCCCTTGTCGGCGCCATCGATCAGGGTGCGCGCCATGATGATCATCACGCCAGCGCCGTCGGCGCCGGTGATCAGCCACTTGGTGCCGTTGATCACGAAGTGATCGCCGTCGGGCACGGCGGTGGTGTTCATCGCCGAGGGATCGGAGCCGGCGCCCGGCGGCGGCTCGGTCATGGCGAAGCAGGAACGGATGTCGCCGTTGGCCAGCGGCTTCAGCCAGCGATGCTTGTGCGCCTCGGTCGCGACGGCTTCGAGCATGTGCATGTTGCCCTCGTCCGGCGCCATGCAGTGCATGGCGATCGGGCCGAGCAGCGAGTAGCCCGCCTCCTCGAAGACGATGGCGCGCTCGCGATGCGTCAGCCCCAGCCCGCCATACTCCGCCGAGCATTGCGGAGACAGCAGCCCGGCCTGGCGCGCCAACGCGTTGAGCTCGCGCCTGAGCCCGTCGCTGGGGCCGTGCGGCGACTGACGCGGGTCCTTCTCGCGTGGGATGATCGTCTCGCGAATGAAGGCGCGCGTGCGCTCCTGTAGCTCGCGATCGCGGTCGGTGAAGGCGAAATCGATCATGCGGGGTACTCGGGTTTAGGGTGACGAACGGGACGGCGCGAGCTCGTAGTACCGACTCCAGAACGCCTCGCGCCGGTGATAACGCAGCTGCAGCTTGTCGAGCCAGGTGTCGTGGTCCTCGCCATCCGTTGGTGGCGGCAGATCTCGGCTTTCGACGATCGCGCGCGCCAGCCCGGTGTAGCTCGCCGCATAGCCGTATTCGAGCACCTGCGGCGCGGCGGCGCGCAGCAGGGCGACGGACTGCGCGGGATGGCGCTCGCGCAGCCGTGTGACGGCGTCGAGAAGCAGGCCGGGCGGCGCTGGCCTTAAATCGGAGAGGCGACGGTCGACCAGCGCTGCGGCAGCGTCATCGTCGGGCCAGGCGACGAAGAAGCGCAGCGCTTCGCCGGCCGAGCGGTGTTGCGCGACCTGTTCGACGATACGCCGTCTCGCCTGGTCGTCCTCGAAGTCAGGCAACCGCCGGAGATAGGCGTGCAGCATCGGCACATCGAGGGTTCGCTCGAAGGTCGCGAGGCGAAGTGCTTGGGCGTCGTCGCGGCGGCCCAACGCCTCGAGGACGTCGAGGCGCACCTTGGTCGCGTTGCGCAGGGAATGCTCGAAGCGCGGATCGTCGAGCCATTCCCAGGCCTCCTGCGCGCGTCCTGCCTTCAGCAGCCGGGCGGCGATACCCGCCGCCTCGATCTCGGTGGGGTGAAACGCGCGCTCGACGGCGATGTAGGCGTCGACGTCGTCCAGCGCGTCGGCGATCTGATGCAGAATGCGGCGCAGCAGATTGGCCCGCAGCCGCGCGTTGTAGTGCCGGCCGAGCGCGTTGGCCCAGCGGCCGACCGCTTCGCGCGGCAGCGCCCGGAACTCCGCGTCGAGGCGCTCGGCCAGGCGCCGCAAGCCATCCTGGCCGAGCGCCGGGAGATAGCGTCGGATATCCGCGGCATGGTCGTCGCCGCTGTCGATCCGATCGGCAACCCAGTCAACGACGTCGTCCAGATCGCGCGCCGTGTGCGTCGCCCACAGTGCCGCCAGATTGTCTTCCGCCTTGTCGAAGAGCGCGTTCAGGCGCTCCCCGGCCTCCCAGATCAGGTCGGTGACCTCCGGCCCGACCATCACGAAGCGCCGCAACAGGTCGATCGCCATTCCAGGCAGCGTCGGCGCGACGCGATCGACGATCGTGTCGTGAAGGATCGCCACCTCTTGGGCGAGATCGCGCCGCTTCGCGTCCGACAGACGCTTCTTCGGCAGTAGCCCGAGTTCCGCCACGCGACGCTCGACGGCCGCCGCCAGTTCCTCGACGCCGACCTCTTCCGCCAGCGCCAACGCCAGGCGGGCGCGCACTGCCTGGTCGTGCTTGGCCAGCTCCACCAACAAGGAGGCCAGCCGCGCCGCGCCCAACCGTTCGAGGTTGGTCGGCGTGACTGAAGTGGGGGAACGGGTCTTGCGCGGCGCCATGGGGACTCGATTGTGCCATGTCGACGTGGCGGGACCGCTTGTCAACCGCGTGCTAGGTTCGCGTGCATGGGTGAGCCCATCGAGATCGTGCTCAACGGCGCGCGGCGGCGCCTGGACGGCGTGTCGCCGGCCATGACCCTGCTCGACTGGCTGCGCGGCCCGGCGCGGCTGACCGGCACCAAGGAGGGCTGCGCCGAGGGCGATTGCGGCGCCTGTACCGTGCTGGTCGACCGCCTGCCTGTGAATGCCTGTCTCGCCGTGGTCGGCCAGATGCATGGCCGCGTCATCCACACCGTCGAAGGGCTGCGTGGCGCCGACGGCGCGCCCCACCCCGTGCAGCGCGCGCTGGCCGAGAGCGACGGCACGCAATGCGGCTTCTGCACGCCGGGCATCGTCATGAGCGCGGTGGCTTTCGGCTGCGGTGGCGAGGAACCCACCCCTGAAACGATCCACGACGCGCTGGCCGGCAATCTCTGCCGCTGCACCGGCTACCGCCCGATCGTCGAGGCCGTGGCGCGCTGCGCGCGGTCACCGGAACCGTTGCCACCCGCACCCGCCGTTCCGATCGATCATGAGGCGCGCACCTTCGACGGCCCGACCATCCTGCACGCGCCGCGCGCGCTGGCCGAACTGCTGCGGCTGCGCGCCGAGCATCCTGACGCCTGGCTGCTGGCCGGTGGCACCGACCTCGGCGTCCGGGTCAGCCATGACCGCGAGGTTCCCGGGCGCGTCATCCATGTCGTCGGCGTGCCGGAGCTCAACGGCCTCGCCGCGCATCCCGACCGCATCGAGATCGGCGCGGCCACGACGTATCAGCGCCTACTGCCGATCCTGACGAACCATGTGCCTCCCTTCGCCGAGATGATCCGTCGCCTGGGCTCGCGGCAGATCCGCTCGATGGGCACCATTGGCGGCAATCTCGGTACCGCCTCGCCGATCGGCGACACGTCGCCGGTGCTGCTGGCCCTGGGCGCGACCCTTCACCTGGCGTCCATCCGCGGCCGCCGTGCCGTCGCCATCGACGACTTCTTCCTGGGCTACCGCGAGACGGCGTTGGCGCCCGACGAGGTCATCGTCTCGATCGACATGAGGCTGCCCAGCGCCGACGAGATCTTCCACGTCGACAAGGTTTCCAAGCGCCGCGACCAGGACATCTCCGCCGTGCTCGGCGCTTACAAATTGGGCATGGTCGATGGCATCGTGCGTGAGGCCCGGCTGGCCTATGGCGGCATGGCCGCGATCCCGGCGCGCGCGCCGCATGCCGAGGCGACGCTGGCCGGCGCGCCATGGACCGAGGCGACGGTCGAGCGCGCGGTGGCGGCGCTGGCCCGGGACTTCGAGCCGCTCGACGATTGGCGCGCCAGCGCGGAATACCGCTTGATGGTCGCCGGCAACCTGCTGCGCCGGCTGTATCTGCGCTCGGCCGGCGTCGCGGCGGAGCTCGACGCGCTATGAAGGGCGGCGCCCACACCGCGCAGCGCCACGACAGCGCGCTGAAGCATACGACTGGCGAGGCGATCTATATCGACGATCAGCCTGGGCCGACCGGCATGCTGCACGCCGCGCTGGTGCTGAGCCCGGTCGCGCATGGTCGACTCAAGCGGGCGGACCTCGCCGCCGCGCGCGCGATGGCGGGCGTGGTCGACATCGTGGTCGCCGCCGACGTGCCTGGCGCCAACGACATCGCGCCGATCATGAAGGGCGAGGCGATGTTCGCCGATGGGCTGGTCGAATATGCCGGCCAGCCGATCGCCGCCGTCGTGGCGACGAGCCTCGACATCGCCCGCGCCGCCGCGCGCAAAGTCATCGTCGATATCGAGACGCTGCCAGCGATCCTCACGATCGACGAGGCGCTGCAGAAGGGTGCGCTGCTCTATCCGCCAGCGACCTTGTCGCGTGGCGACGTGGCGAAGGCGATGGCGGCCGCGCCCCGCCGGCTGAAGGGCGAGCTGCGCTGCGGCGGACAGGAGCATTTCTATCTCGAGGGCCAGATCGCCATCGCCACGCCGACCGAGGATGGCGACCTCGTGGTGCATTCCTCGACCCAGCATCCTACCGAGGTGCAGCACATCGTCAGCCGTGTGCTGGGCGTCGATTACAACCAGGTCACCGTGATGGTGCGTCGTATGGGCGGCGCGTTCGGCGGAAAGGAGAGCAACGCGTCGTGGGTCGCCGCTGTTGCGGCCCTGCTGGCGCGGCGCACCAACCGCCCGGTGAAGCTGCGTCTGCCGCGTGGCGACGACATGGTCGCCACCGGCAAGCGCCACGGCTTCCTGTTCCGCTACGAAATCGGCTTCGACGAGGAGGGTCGCGTGCTGGCGCTCGACGCGCTGCTGGCGGCCAATGGCGGCCACTCGGTCGACCTGACGCCCGGCGTGCTGGGCCGTGCACTGACACATATCGATAACGTCTACTGGATCCCGCATCTGCGCGCCGTTGGCTGTCCGTGCAAAACCAACACCGTGTCGAACACCGCCTTTCGCGGCTTCGGCGGGCCGCAGGGCGTGCTGCCGATGGAAGACGCGATCCTGCGCATCGCGCGTGTGCTAGGTCGCACGCCCGAGCAGGTGCGCGCGGTGAACTTCTATGGCGAGGGTCGCGACGACGAGACGCCATACGGCCAGAGGGTCGAGGACAACCGCGTTCGCGCCTGCGTCGAGCAGGTCACGCGTGAGTCGAACTGGCAGGCGCGGCGCGCCGAGGTCGATACTTTCAACCGGCAGGGCGGGCCGCTGCGGCGCGGCCTGGGCATGTTCCCGCTGAAATTCGGTATCTCCTTCAACGTGCCCAGCATGAACCAGGCCGGCGCGCTGGTGCATGTCTACAGCGACGGCTCGATCCGCCTGAACCACGGCGGCACCGAGATGGGGCAGGGGCTGTTCGTCAAGGTGGCGCAGGTCGTGGCCGAGGTCTTCCAGGTCGATCTCGATCGCATCCGCGTCACCGCGACCTCGACCGGCGAAGTGCCCAACACCTCGCCGACGGCAGCCTCGACCGGCTCCGACCTCAACGGTTGGGCGGCGTTCGAGGCGGCGAGCACGATCAAGGCGCGGCTGACGGCGTTCGCCGCCGCGCATTTCGACGTCCCGGCCGAATCGGTGAGTTTCCGCGACAACCACGCGCATCTCGGCCCGCCCGGGGCCAACCGAGTCGTCGAGTTCGGCGAGCTGGCGCGGCTGGCGCATCTCGGCCGCATCTCGCTGTCGTCGACCGGATTCTACCGCACGCCCAAGATCCACTGGGACCCGGTGGCGATGAAAGGCCGGCCGTTCTTCTACTTCTCCTTCGGCGCGGCGGTGGCCGAGGTGGCGATCGACACGCTTACCGGCGAGAGCCGCGTGCTACGCGCCGACCTGGTGCAGGATTGCGGCCGCTCTTTGAATCCGGCGATCGATCTCGGCCAGATCGAAGGCGCCTTTGTGCAGGGCATGGGCTGGCTGACCTGCGAGGAGTTGTGGTGGGACGCCGAGGGCCGATTGCGCACCAAGGGACCGTCCACATACAAGATCCCCGGCAGCCGCGACGTGCCGCCGATCTTCAACGCGCGCATCCTCGACAATGCTCCCGCGCGCGAGGACACGATCTTTCGCTCCAAGGCGGTGGGCGAGCCGCCGCTGATGCTCGCCACCGCCGTGTGGACCGCGCTGAAGGACGCCATCGCCTCCGTCGCCGATCACAGGCTCGACGTCGACCTCGACGCGCCAGCGACGCCGGAGCGGATTCTGATGGCGGTGGAACGCGTGCGCGCCGCTCACTCCCTCTCTCGCGAGCGGGGAGAGGGAATCATGTGGCGAACTTCCACGCCTTGATGCGGCCGACGTTCTTGGCGTCGATGGGTGGGGTTTCGGCGAAACGGCTTGCGGCTTCGTCGCCCAGCGCCTGGTGGTAGCGGTTGCTGACGACGATCTCGCTCGGGCCGGCGGCCGCCATCAACCGCGCCGCCATGTTGATCGCCTCGCCGATGAAGCCGTAGTGCCGCGACGAGAAGGCGCGCAGGCGCATCAGGTTGAGATCGCCCATGGCGATGCCGATATGCACGCCGTTGGCGTCCTGCATGCGATCGATGCGCCGCTGCCAGTGGTCGGATACGGACTCGCCGATATCGACCAGCCGGCGCGCGCAGGCGAGCGCCGCCTCGGCGTCGCCGTGCCGCGCGTCGGGATAGCCGAACACGCCGATCACTTCGTCGCCGACGAACTTGTCCATCATGCCGCCGGCGTCGAGCACGGCCTGGCGCGCCTGCGAGTAGAACGAGGTGAGCGCCAGTCGCACCAGCGCATCGTCGCGCGTGTCGCGCACGTAGCTGGAGAAGGCGCAGAGATCGGCGATGACGACGACGATGTCGCGACAGGTGCCCGGCCGCATGATGTCGTCGGGCCCCAAGCCGCGCTCGCGGCGCAGGCGCGCCAAGGTCCACGGGCTGAAATGCCAGAGCAGGGTCGGCATCATGCGCTCGTCGGCCGCCTCGCCGAACGCGGTCTGCCACTCCGCGCGCATGACGGCGTCGCGGATCAGGCGCAGGCTGCCGCCCGTGAGGCCGCCGAGCTCGAGCGCGAAGCCGGCCCTGATGCGCCCGAGCAGCGCATACTCGCCCCAGGCCTCGATCGCGAGATCGGGCGACAGGCGCTCGCGCAGGCGCGCCAGCGTGGCGGGCCACTGCGGGTCGTCGACCAGGTCGCTGACCAGCAATAGCCGTCGCGCCTCGGAGTCGGGGTTGCGATCGTACTTGCGCGCCAGACGCTCGATCAGCTCGCGCCCGCTGTAGCCCCACTTCACCTCGACGAAGTAGGGCGCCCCTCCCGCCGGCGCCACGTGCAGATCGGCGAAAGCGCCGGTTCGGCCCAACGATACTTCGCGGCGCACCACGATGGTCTCGGCCGCCACGCCGTCACGCGCGACGTGATCCATGCGGCAGAGCTCGCCGCAGATCTCCTCGAGGAAGAGGCGGACCTCGCCGAGGTCGGGCGCGCTGTCGGACATCAATGGCTCTCGCGCCGATCGGTCAGCCAGCGACCGCAGGCGTCCAGGTCGGGCTCGACGCCGATGCCCGGCGCCCGAGGCAGCGGCAGCGCGCCGTCTCGCAACGCCGGCACCGCGATCAACGCGGTGCGCAGCGGGTTGTCATTGGCGTCGACCTCCAAATATCCGGCGCCACCGACGGCCGCCAGCGTGTGGGCGGAGTGCATCAAGCCGACGCCGCCGCTCAGCCAATGCGGACAGTAGCGCTTGCCGGCCGCCACGGCGGCGTGGCCGACCGCGAAGCAACCGCTGACGCCGCCCCATTTGCCGATGTCGGGCTGGATCACGTCGAGCACGTCGCCGCGCGCCGCCGAGAACAGATCGTCGCCACGCAAATTCTCACCACCGGCCAGCGGCACGTCGTAGGCCGCCGCGCAGGCGCGCCACTCGGATTCAGGCCGGTCGGCGACGATCGGCTCCTCGACCCAGTCGAGCGCGAAGTCGGCCATCGCGGGCGCCAGGCGCACCGCCTGCTCGACGCTCCAGCCCTGGTTGACATCGACCATCAGCCGCTCGTCCTCGCCTAGTACCTGGCGCAACGCGCGCAGATTGCCGAGGTCGATGTCCTCGCCGAAGCCGATCTTCTGCTTGAAGGCGCGATATCCCTCCGCGCGCTTGCGCTCGACGATTGCCGGGCCGTCGCCGGGATTGAGACCGCTGGCATAGACCGGCACCGCGTCCGACGTGCCGCCGAGCAAGGCGCTGAGCGGCGCGCCGGCACGCCGCGCGGCGAGATCCCACAGCGCCTGGTCGAGTCCGGCCAGCGCAGCGGCCAGCGGGCCGGGCTCGCCGCTCTGTACCGCCCAGACATGGGTCGCGGCGCTCAGCGCGCGCCACAGGGCGGCGGGATCGTTCACCGTCTGGCGCAATACGCGTGGCGCCACGGCGGCATGCAGCACGCGCGCGCGATGCTCCGCGCCATAGGACGGGAAGTTGCTCCAGATCTCGCCCCAGCCATGCGCGCCGTCGCCATCCTCGACGCGCACCAGCACCGCCACGCGATCGGTGAAGGTACCGAAAGCGGCGATCACCGGCTTGTCGATCGGCACGCGCAAGACGAAGGTCTCGATGCGCGCGATGGTGAAGGGGGAGGGGAGAGACATGACGGACGCGATCTAGCCGCGTCCGCGTCGTTTGGGCAACGCCGATCAGGCGCGCTCGGCGATCAGGTCGACCAGGGCGCCGAAGGTCGGCACATGCGAGAAATCGTCGTCGCTCAGCGCCACACCGATGCGCCGCTCGACGCCCAGCGCCACCTCGATGGCGTCGAGCGAGTCGCCCAGCGCTTCGGGCATCGGCGTTTCATCGTCGATATCGGCCGGTGGACGGCCCAGCGCGACGACGATCTCGGCGATCGCCTCGCGCGTCCAGCACGCCTCATGCCTGACCGTGATCATCGTTCCCTCCTGTGAAACGATAAATTGAACATCGTTCAATAGTGGAGCTTGCGCCCAGGCGAGCCAACGGAAATATTGAACGTTGTTCATTCCAACCGGAATCCATGGCCCGCCGTTCCGACCACAGCCCGCAGGAATTGCGCACGATGATCATCGACGCCGCCGAGCGTCTGGTGGCGCAGGGCGGCACGTCCGCGGCCAACGCGCGCGAGATCGCGGCGGCGATCGGCTACACGCCAGGCACGATCTACAACCACTTCGCCAACCTCGACGACCTGATCCGCCACGTCACGGCGCGCACGGTCGACGGGCTGACGGCGGCGCTGTCTTCGGCGCACGAGAGCGACCCGGTGCGCCAGCTCCACGCCATGGCCGACGCCTACATCGCCTTCACCACGAAGAACCACAGGCTCTGGGCCGCGGCCTTCGAGCCGCTGCCCAAGGCCTCGGCGACGCGCGAGGCGTGGTACCGCGCCACCCTGGAGCGGCCGCTCGCGCTGCTGCAGGACGCGCTCAAGCCACTCGATCCCGGCGCCAGCGAGGAGGAGCGGCGCGTCGCGGCGCTGTCGACCTGGGGCGCGCTGCATGGTGTCGTGACTCTGGTCGAGGGCGACGGCCGCATCGGCCGGCTCGACGCCGCGCCGGCGCCGGAGATGGTGCATTTCCTGATCGATTGCGTCGTCGCCGGGCTGGCCGCGCGACGCAAGGCGGCACGCCGCGGCCGCACGCCATGAGCGTGCACGAAACGCTCGCCGAGGCCGATCGCGCACACGAGGCGGGCCGGTTGGAGGAAGCGGTCGCGCTGTATCGCGCGGTGCTTGCCGCCGAGCCGCGGTCGGCCGAAGGCTGGTACGGGCTGGGGACGGCGGTGCAGTCGCTTGGCGCGCAGGGCGAGGCGGCGCAGGCGCTGGCGCGTGCGATCGCCTGCGGCGCCGACGCCGCGCCCGTGCGGTTGGCTTCGGGTCGCGCCCACTTCGCGCTGGGCGAGGTCGAAGCGGCGATCGATCAATTCGCGCGGATCGAGGATGCGCACGACGAGTCACTGCGCGTCATGGCGCTGATGAACAAGGCGGTCTCGATCCCGGGCGATCCACGCGCCGACAACGCGGCTGTTCTGCGGTCGCGGCGTACATGGGCTCGCAGCGAGGCGACGAGAGTCGGTACCGCGCCGGTCGCGCCGCGAAGACGCCGGGCAGCGGGCGACAAGCTCAAGATCGGCTACGTCTCCTCGTTCTTCGGCGCGGCCAACTGGATGAAGCCAGTCTATGGCGTGATCAATCGGCACGATCGCGCCGGCTTCGAGCTGCACCTGTTCGCCGATGGTGGCCTGCCGTCGCCGGAGGTCGGTTATCGCGATCACGATACCGACATCGTGCATCGCATCCGCAACGCCAGCACGGCCGATCTCGCCGACTACATCCGCCGCGCCGGCGTCGACGTGCTGGTCGATCTCAACGGTTACAGCGTGCCCGGCCGCCTGGGCCTCTATCTGCGCCGGCCGGCGCCGGCAATTGTCGGCTGGTTCAACATGTTCGCGACATCGGGGATGCCGGGCTACGGCCACATCGTCGGCGACGGACAGGTGATTCCCGGGCGCGAGGAGCGGCACTACAGCGAGCATGTCTGGCGCGTGCCCGGCAGCTATCTCGCCTTCGAGGTCGCCTATCCGGTACCCGACGTCGCGCCGCCGCCATGCCTCGCCCATGGCCACATCACCTTCGGCTGCCTGGGCTCGCAGTACAAGATCACCGACGGCGTGATCGCGGTCTGGGCCGCGATCCTCGGGCGGGCGCCGACATCGCGCCTTTATCTACGAAACGGCGTACTCAGCGACGCATCAAGCCGCGAGGCGGTGTTGGCTCGATTCGTCAAAGCCGGAATTGACAGGAGGCGCATCGACCTGGAAGGCCGCATCGCGCATTTCGACTTCCTCGCCTCATATTCCCGCGTCGACATCGCGCTCGACACGTTTCCCTACAATGGCGGTACGACGACCACCGAGGCGTTGTGGCAGGGTGTGCCGGTGCTGGCTTTCGACGGCGACCGCTGGGCCTCGCGCACCAGCAAGTCGCTGATCGTCGCCGCCGGTATGGGCGAGTGGTGCCTGCCGGACGAGGCGTCCTACGTCGAGCGAGCGGTCGCGCTGGCGGCCGACCCGGCGACGCCCGCGATGCTCGCCGCGATGCGCGCCAACATGCGCGCGCGGCTCGCGGTCTCGCCCGTGTGCGACTGCGAGCGCCTCTGCCGCGCGCTGGAGGATATCTACCGGCGCGTGGCCGGCTGAGGCTACTTCACCCGTTCCAGGATGCTGACGTAGTTGGCCACCGCCGTGCCGCCCATGTTGAACACGGCGCCGAGCTTCGGCGACGTGAGCTGCATCGGGCCGGCCGCCTCGGCGAGCTGCATTGAGCTCATCACGTGCATCGACACGCCGGTGGCGCCGACCGGATGGCCCTTGGCCTTCAGCCCGCCGGAGACATTAACCGGCAGCTTGCCGTCACGCTCGGTCCAACCCTCGAGGATGGCGCGCTCGCCCTGGCCGCGCGGCGTCAGACCCATCGCCTCGTACTCGATCAGCTCGGCCGAGGTGAAGCAGTCATGCGTCTCGACGAAGCTGAGATCCAGGAGGTCGAGCCGCGCCGAGGCGAGCGCGCGCTGCCAGGCCAAGGTCGGGCCGTCGAACTGGATGATGTCGCGCTTGCTCATGGGCAGGAAGTCGTTGACGTGCTCGGCGGCGCGGAAAGCGATCGCCTGCTTCATGCCCAGCGCCGTGTCGCTGTCGGCGAGGATCACCGCGGCGGCGCCATCGGTCACCGGCGAGCAGTCGGTGCGCTTCAGTGGTCCCGCGACAAAGGGGTTCTTGTCCGAGGGATTGCGGCAGAAGGCGTAATCGAACTCTCGCTGGAAATGCGCGTAGGGGTTCTTCATGCCGTTCTTGTGTGCCTTGACGGCGATGCGCGCCAGCGCGTCGGACTTGTCGCCGTAGCGCTGGAAATAGGCCGAGGTGATCTTGCCGAAGATGCCGGCGAAGCCCGCCTCGATCTCGGCCTCCTCCGCGACATAGGACGCCTTGATCAGCACGTCGCCGGCCTGCGCGCTGTTGAGCTCGGTCATCTTCTCGACGCCGACCACCAGCACGAAGCGCGCCTTCTTCGCCGCCAGCGAGTTGATGCCCATGTGGATCGCGGCCGATCCAGTGGCGCAGGCGTTCTCGACGCGGGTCGAGGGCTTAAAGCGCAGATCGGGATGGGTCTGCAGCGGTAGCGAGGAGTGGAACTCCTGCTTCACGAAGCCGCCGTTCATGTTGCCGACGTAGATCACGTCGACATCACGGGGTTCGATGCCGGCGTGCGCCATCGCCTCGCCGGCGACCTTCACGACAAGCGATTCGCTGGTCTCGCCGTCGAGCTTGCCGAACTTGGAATGGGCCCAGCCCACGATGCAGGCGGTCATGGACGTCTCCTTGGCGTTTCGCGGCGACCCTAGTCGCGCCGTGCCGTCAGGTCAAATAAGTGTATATGCACTGAGATGCCGACTAACAAGGGTGGTGGCCCGCGCGGCTGGAAACAGCGCTATGCTCCAGCGATGGTGTCGATGCGGATACTGGCGCTCCTGCTGGCGACGCCGTTGTCGGGCATGCCGTCGGCGATGGCGCAGTCCAAGGATCCGGCGGGACCATCGCCCGGATGCCTGATCAAGGGCAATGTCTCGGCCCGGGGCGAGCGTATCTACCACCCGCCCGGCTGCCGCTATTACAACGCCACGAGAATCGATCCGGCGCGTGGCGAGCGATGGTTCTGCAGCGAAGCGGAGGCGGTGGCCGCCGGGTGGCGGCGCACCAAAATCTGCTGAGACGGCCGGCGCGTTCTTGCTTCAGCCCATCACGAAGGCGTTGAGCTTGTTGCCGTCGGGATCGCGGAAGTAACCGGCGTAGAAATTGTCGCCGCGCGGCCCGGGCTTGCCCTCGTCGGTCGCGCCCAGCGACATCGCCAGATTGTACAGGCGGTCGACCTGCGCCTTGTCCTTGGCCGCGAGCGCCACCATCACGCCGTTGCCGACCGTGGCCGGCTTGCCGTCATAGGGCTTGGTCAACCCGATACCGGCGCCGCCGCCAGACCAGGCGATGAAGCCGTCGAACTCCATGATACGCTTCGCCCCCAGCTCCGCGGCGATCGCGTCGTAGAACTTCGCCGCACGGGCGAGGTCGCTGGTGCCTAACGTCACATAGCCGATCATGACAGCCCTCCTTTGACTTGATGTCGTCACCGTAAGTGGCGGCGGCCGGTTCCTCTAGTCGGAACCGCGCGCCGCGCACCAACTTGTGAACGATGGCACGTGGCTATGATCAGGCAATGACGTCGGTGGTCATCGCCCTCGCCTCGGCCGTGTGTTTCGCGCTGGCGCTGGTTCTCGCGCAGGTCGGGCTGCGCCACATGCCGCCGCTGGCCGGCGGCGCCGTCAGCGTGCCGACGGCGACAGCTTTGTTCTGGTTGGCCGCGCCCTTTGCCATCGATGTCGCCGCGATCGATGGCGGGGCGGTGACGATCTTCGCTGCCGTCGGTCTGCTGTTTCCCGCCGCCGTCACCGTGTTGACCTTCGCCGCCAACCGCCATATGGGCCCGACCGTCGCCGGCGCGCTGGGCAATCTCACGCCGCTCTTCGCCGTGCTGGGCGCCTTCATCGTGCTAGGCGAGCGGCCCGGCCTGGCGCAGCTCGGTGGCCTCGCGGTGATCGTCGCCGGGGTGTTCCTGCTGTCGTGGCCGAGCGGCGCCTCGGCCACATCCGGCTGGCCGCTCTGGGCCTTGCTCCTGCCGCTGGCCGCCGCCGCGATCCGCGGCGCCATCCAGCCGGCGGTGAAGGTCGGGCTCGCGCTGTGGCCGGCGCCTTTCGCCGCCGGGCTGGTCGGCTACAGCGTTTCGAGCCTCGTGCTCCTGGCCGTCGCGGCGCGCGCCGGTGCCCTGGGCCGCGTCACACGGCAGGGCGCGGTGGTCTTCGCCGGCGTCGGCCTGTGCAACGGCCTGGCCGTGCTGCTGCTGTACATCGCGCTGAATGGCGGACCCGTAAGCCTGGTGTCGCCGCTGGTGGCGACCTATCCGCTGTTCACCTTGGTCCTCGGCGCCATCGCGATCAGAGCCGCGCCGCTGGGACCGCGCGCCATCGCCGGCGTGGTGCTGTCGGTGGCCGGCGTCATGCTCCTGCTCGCGGGATGAGGCGTTTCGGTCTACGCTGCGACGCCGATCGGAGGGAACCCATGGCCGCGCCTCTCGCTATCCGCCTGCATGCCGCCGACAACGTCGTCGTCGCGCGTATGGACATCTTGCCCGGCACCGAGGTCGAGCCCGGCGCCAAGGCGACGCAGACGATTCCCGCCGGCCACAAGATGCTGACGCGCGCGGTGAAGCTGGGCGAGCCGATCCGCAAGTACAACCAGATCATCGGCTTCGCCACGTCGGACCTGGCGGTCGGCACCCATGTCCACACGCACAATTGCGCCATGGGCGATTTCGAGCGCGACTACGCCTTCTGCGCCGATGCGCGGCCCACCGACTATGTCGCCAACCCCGCGACCTTCCAGGGCTATCGCCGCGCCGACGGCCGCGCCGCGACGCGCAACTACATCGGCATCGTCACCACGGTGAACTGCTCGGCTGCGACCAGCCGCATGATCGCGGCCAAGCTCGGTCCGGTGCTCGACGCCTATCCCAACATCGATGGCGTGGTGCCGCTGACCCACGGCGGCGGCTGCGGCATGGCCGCCTCGGGCCTGGAGATGGACGTGCTGCGCCGCACGCTCGCGGGCTACACCCGCCACCCCAACATGGCGGCGGTCGTGGTGCTCGGCCTGGGTTGCGAGACCAACCAGATCTCGGGCCTGATGCACGCCGAAGGGCTGAAGGAAGGCCCCAAGCTGATCCCGATGGCGATCCAGGAGGAAGGTGGCGTGGCGAAGACCGTGGGCCGCGCCGTGTCGTTCCTCAAGGAGCTGCTGCCCGAGGCCAACAACGTGAAGCGCGAGCCGATCCCGGCCAGCGAGCTGATCCTCGCTTTGCAATGCGGCGGCTCCGACGGCTATTCCGGCATCTCCGCCAATCCGGCTTTGGGCGCGGCGGTCGACCTGCTGGTGCGCAACGGCGGCTCGGCGGTGCTCAGCGAGACGCCCGAGATCTACGGCGCCGAGCATCTGCTGACGCGCCGTGCCGTGAACCGCGACGTCGGCGAGAAGATCGTCGAGCGCATCAAGTGGTGGGAAGATCATTGCGCGCGCACCGGCGGCGAGATGAACAACAACCCGTCGCCCGGCAACAAGGCCGGCGGCCTCACCACCATCCTCGAGAAATCGCTGGGCGCCGTGGCCAAGGGCGGCACGACCAATCTGGTCGACGTCTACAAGTACGCCGAGCCGATCACGGCGAAAGGCTTCGTCTACATGGACACGCCGGGCTACGACCCGGTCGCGGCGACCGGCCAGGTTGCGGGCGGCGCCAACGTGCTGTGCTTCACCACCGGTCGCGGCAGCGTCTTCGGCTGCAAGCCGACGCCCTCGATCAAGCTCGCCACCAACTCCGCGCTGTGGCGCCGCATGACCGACGACATGGACATCAATTGCGGTACGGTCGTCGATGGCGAGGAGAGCATCCAGCAGGCCGGCCAGCGTATCTTCGACCTGATCCTGCGCGTCGCCTCGGGCGAGCAGACCAAGAGCGAGGCCATGGGCATCGGCGACGACGAGTTCGAGCCGTGGAAGATCGGCGCCACGATGTGAGGCGTCGCCTCAGCGCCATCGTCAGTGCCGATGTCGTGGGCTTCAGCCGCATGGTCGAGGCCAACGAGGCGCGCGCGCTCAGGGCGGTGGGCGCGGTCTTTCGCGACGTCGTCGAGCCGGCGGTGAAGCGCCATGGCGGTCGCGTGGTGAAGACAACCGGCGACGGCGCCCTGATCGAGCTCGAATCGGCGGTCGAGGCGGTGCGTTGCGCGGTCGAGATCCAGGCCGGTGTGCAGCGCAGCGGCGAGGCGATTCCCATCGAGCGGCGCGTGCGGATCCGTATCGGCGTCAACGTCGCCGACGTGGTGGTCGAGGGCGACGACATCTTCGGCGACGGGGTCAATATCGCCGCGCGGCTGCAGTCGTTGGCGGAGGCCGGCGGCATCCTTCTGTCGGATCGGGTGCGCGAGGACATCGAGGGCAAGATCGAGCTGCCGCTGCTCGATCTTGGCGAGCGCCGCCTGCACAACATCACGCGGCCGCTGCGCGCCTGGGCGGTGATCGACGAGGGCCCGGCGCCGGCGGTGCAGCCGTCGCTCACCCTGCCGGCACGGCCCTCGATCGTCGTGCTGCCGTTCGACAATCTGGGCCACAGTCCCGCGGACGAGGCCTTCGTCGACGGTATCTGCGAGGATGTCACGACCGAGCTGTCACGCTTCTCCTCGCTGTTCGTGATCGCCCGCAACAGCGCCTATACCTACAAGGGCCGCGCCGTCGACGTGCGCCAGGTCGCGCGCGAGCTGGGCGTCCGCTATGCGCTGGAAGGCAGCGTGCGCGTCTCCGGCAAGCGCGCGCGGATCAATGCCCAGCTGATCGACGCGCTGTCAGGCGGTCATCTCTGGGCCGAGCGCTATGACAGCGTCGTCGAGGATGTCTTCGACGTGCAGGAGGACATCACGCGGCGCATCGTCGCCGCCGTGGCGCCCGAGGTCGAGGCGGCCGAAGTGGCGATCATGAGGCACGCGCGACCGACCCACTTCGGCGCTCATGAACTCGCGTTGCGCGCCTGGGCCGACGCCTGGCAGTCCTATGTCCGCGTCGACACGCGCCTGCGCGACCACGCCATCGCCCAGGCCGAGGAGGCGTTGCGGCTCGACGCGAGCTGCGGCCGGGCGCTCTCGACCCTGGCCTTCGCGTACTGGCAGCACGCCAACTTCCGCACCGGGCTTTCGCCGGAGATCGCGGTGACACGAGCCATCGAGTACGGCAGCCGCGCGCTGGAGCGTGATCGCGGCAATTACCTGGCGAGCGTCTATCGCGGCGCGGCGCTGTGGGTCGCGCAGAAGTTCGACGAGGCGCTCGAGGACATGCGCGACGCCTGGCGGCACAACCCCAACGATGTCAGCACGCTGATAGCGTTGGGCTGGGCCGAGGTCGCCTCGGGCGACACGGCCAATGGCATGCGGCGTCTGCGCGAGGCGTTGCGCATCAGCCCGCGCGATCCGCAGCAGTACAACGTCTATACCTGCCTGTGCGCCGGTGGCTTCGTCGACGCCGACTACGCGCGCGGCGTCGAGTGGGGCAGTCTCGGCAAGCGCCAGCAGCCGGGTTACGCGCCGATCATCCACTACCTGGCGCTGAACTACGCGGGTCTGGGCGACATGGCGCGCGCGGCGGCCGAGATCGCGCAGCTGCGCCGGATCGCGCCGGAGTGGCTGGAGCAGCGGCTGGCCGGCTTCTCGGCCCTGGTGCGGCCCGACGATCGGGCGCGATCGCTCGATCTGTTGCGCAAGGCCGCCAGTCATGCCGCGTAAGGGAGGATAGAGGTGAGCAGTCCCTGGTACATGGGCCTTGTCGAGGCCGGCCGCGCCATCGCCGCGCGCAAGCTGTCATCGGTCGAGCTGACCACCGCGATGCTCGAGCGCATCGCCGCGCTTGATCCCAAGCTCCACGCTTACGCCACCGTCACCGCCGATCTGGCGCTGCGGCAGGCCAAGGCCGCCGACGCCGAGATCGCCGCCGGCCGCGCGCGGGGGCCGCTGCATGGCGTGCCGATCGCGGTGAAGGATCTCTGTTACTCCAAAGGTATTCCCACCGGCGCCGGCATGGCGATCCATCGCGACTTCCGGCCCGATCACGACGCGACCGTTGTGATCAAGCTGGCCGAAGCCGGCGCGGTGTCGCTGGGCAAGCTGCAGCTCACCGAGGGCGCTTTCGGCGCGCATCATCCCGAGATCACGCGGCCGGTGAATCCCTGGCGCGCCGACGCCTGGACCGGCGTGTCGTCGAGCGGCTCGGGCGTCGCGACGGCGGCCGGGCTGTGCTTCGGCTCGCTGGGTAGCGACACAGGTGGGTCGATCCGCTTCCCGTCGACCGCCAACGGCATCACCGGCCTGAAGCCGACCTGGGGCAGGGTCAGCCGCTATGCCGTCTTCGAGCTGGCCGGCTCGATGGATCATGTCGGCCCGATGACGCGCAGCGCCATCGACGCCGCCGCCATGCTCGGCGTCATCGCCGGCGCCGATGCCAACGATCCCACCGCGTCGCCCGAGCCGGTGCCGGACTATCTCGCCGGTATCGACGGCGGCGTGCGTGGCCTGCGCATTGGCATCGACCGCACCCTGATGTCCGTGGCCGACGCCGACGTGCTGGGTGTCACCGAGGAGGCCGCGCGCGTGCTGGGCGGGCTGGGCGCGCGCATCGTGCCGGTGAGCGTGCCGTCGGTGGACTGGATCGTCGCCGAATGGGCGACGCTGTGCGCCGTCGAGGCCGCGGTGGCGCACGAGGCGACCTTCCCGTCGCGCGCCGACCGTTATGGTCCGGTGTTGCGCGGCCTGCTGGAGCGCGGCCGCTCGGTCGATGGTCTCACCATCTCGAAGATCTGGACCGCGCGCCAGAATTTCACCGGTGCGCTGACGCACCTGATGCGCGATATCGACCTGCTGCTGGTGCCGGCGATGAATCGCGCGGCGCAGACCTGGGCGGCAATGGAGGCCAGCGGCCGTGAGCCCAAGGAGATCGCGGCCCGCCTGCGTTTCACCGCACCCTTCGACATGAGCGGCAGCCCGACCATCACCTTGCCGGGCGGCTTCACGGCGTCGGGCATGCCGATCGGCTTCCAGCTCGTCGGCCGGCATTTCGACGAGGCGCTGGTGTTGCGCGCCGGCCACGCCTATCAGGGCGCTACCGACTGGCACGCGAGACGCCCGCCGGTGTGATCGCCTCAGGTTACGCGCAGGCCGGCGCGGATCGCGGCCGCGTCGAGATTGTACAAGGCGTCCATCAAGCCGACGCGCAACGAGCCGGGGCCGCGCGCGTCGCGCGCGGCGATCTCGCCGGCCAGGCCGAACAGCGCCGTGGCGACGGCGGCGCTCGACAGCGCGTCGTCGCCGACGGCGAGGAAGGCGCCGGTGATCGCGGTCAGCGCGCAGCCCAGCGCGGTGACGCGCGGCATCCAGGGGTGGCCGTTGGCGATGCGCAGCGCGCGCGTGCCATCGGTGACGATGTCGACCGCGCCGGTCACCACGACGACGGCGCCCAGCGAGGCGGCGAGCGTCCGCGCCGGCGTCTCGGCCTCGGCGCTGTCGCGCGCGCTGTCGACGCCGCGCGCCGCGACGCCGGCGATGCCCGAAAGCGTCATGATCTCCGAGGCGTTGCCGCGCACGACCGTGGGTTTCAGCGCCAGCAGCGACTGCGCCGTGGCGCGGCGCAGGCGGGTGGCGCCGACGCCGACGGGGTCGAACACCCAGGGCTTGCCGGCCGCCTGCGCGGCGCGCGCCGCCTCGAGCATGGCGTCGATCCTCTCCGGCACCAGCGTACCGATATTGACGGTGAGCGCGTCCGCCAGCGCGACGATCTCGGCGACCTCCTCGTGCGCATGCGCCATGACCGGCGAGGCACCGATCGCCAGCGTGGCGTTGGCGACGGTGTCCATCGCGACGGGATTGGTGATGCAATGCACCAGCGGCGAGCGGGTGCGCACACGTCGGTGCAGATCGCAGGCGTGATCGGAAAGGTCCATGGTCGCGGCGAAGATAGTCGGCGCGGCGGCGCGGCTCAACGTTCCTGGTCGAAAGAGCATCTGACCCCGGCCGGCACGCATTGAGGACGGCGACGCGCTGCGTCACTATGCAGCGACAATAGCTTGGAGAGCCATTCGATGATCCTGACCAGACGCCACGCGCTGGGTGCCGCGGCCGCCGTGGCGCTCGCCATGCCTGCGATCGGCCGCGCCCAGTCCTTTCCGTCGCGCCCCGTGCGGATCATCGTTCCCTATGCGCCGGGGGGCGGTGCCGACACCGTCGCGCGGATGTTCGCGCCGGCGCTGCAGGAGGCGCTGGGGCAGCCCGTCGTGATCGACAACAAGCCCGGCGCCGGCGGCATGATCGGCGACGACCTCGTCGCCAAGGCGCCACCCGACGGCCATACGCTGCTGATCGGGGCCTTCGCGCATGCCGTCAATCCGTCGCTGCATCGCACGATGCCGTTTCGCACGCCCGACGACTTCGCGCCGGTGTCGCTGCTCGTCGTCGTGCCCGAGCTTCTCGTCGTCTCGCCGACCTTCGCCGCGAAATCCGTCGCGGAACTGGTGACGATGGCCAAGGCGCAGCCCGGCAAGCTGTCCTACGCGTCGTCCGGCAACGGCTCGGCGCAGCATCTCGCCGCCGAGCTCTTCAAGCTGCGTACCGGCACCGATATCCAGCACGTCCCCTACAAGGGCGGCGGACAGGCGATTATCGACATCGCCGCCGGCCATGTGCCGATCTTCTTCGGCAACATGAGCGCGGCGTGGCCGCACGCCAAGGCCGGGCGGGTGCGCGCGCTGGCGGTGACCAGCCCGACGCGTTCGCCAGCGGCGCCCGATGTGCCGACACTGGCGGAGGCCGGGGTGACGGGCTGCGAGATCTCGGAATGGAACGCGTTGCTGGCGCCGGCGGGCACGCCGCCCGCGGTGATCGAGCGCCTCCACAAGGAGATCGCGACCATCTTCACCGCCGCGTCCATGCGCCAGCGCCTCGCCGATGTCGGCGCCGAGTCCGTCGGCTCGACGCCGTCGGAGTTGGCCGCCTTCTTGCGATCTGAGATCGCCAAATGGGCGGACGTGGTGAAGACGGCGAACATCAAGGCCGATTGATGCAGTCCTATCGCTCGATCTTTCGCCCCGACCTGTTCGCCGGGCAAACCGTCATCGTCACCGGCGGCGGCAGTGGTCTTGGCCGCTGCGCCGCGCACGAGCTGCGATCCCTGGGCGCGCGGCTGGCGCTGATCGGCCGCACGCGCTCGAAGCTTGAGGAGGTGCGCGAGGAGCTGGGCGATCCCGACACCGTGATCCACGCCGCCGATCTGCGGCGCGAGGACGAGGTGAAGGCGGCGATCGACATCGTGCTCGCCGCCACCGGCCGCATCGACGGGCTGGTGAACAACGCCGGCGGCCAGTTCCCGGCCAAGCTGCGCGACATTTCCCTCAACGGCTGGAATGCTGTGGTCGCCAACAACATGACCGCGACCTTTCTGGTGTCGAAGGAGGTCTATCTGCGGTGGATGGAGGCCAACGGTGGCGCCATCGTCAATGTCGGCGCCGATTGGGAGCTGGGCATGCCCGGCATGGGCCACAACGGCGCGGCGCGCGCCGGGCAGGCGAATTTCACCTACACCGCCTCGGTCGAGTGGGCGCATTCGGGCGTGCGCGTGAACAGCGTGGTGCCGGGCTTCATCGCCTCCTCGGGCCTCGACCGCTATCCCGAGAGCGCGCACGGCGTGCTGCGCGGCGTCGTCGGTCGCGTGCCGCTGAAGCGCCACGGCACGGAATCGGAGATCGCCGCCGCCATTGTCTTCCTGCTGAGCGAGGCGGCGGCCTACATCACCGGCATCCAGGTGCGCGTCGATGGCGGGCTGCACAACAACGCGCGCTCCTCGTTCTACACGGTGCCCGACCACGACCGTTCGAAGCCCTACAATGGCTTCCCGCTCTACCGCCCGCCCAAGATGCTGAGTTGAGTCCGATCGCATGAAAGAGATCAAAGGCCTGCGCGACGTCGCCGATCGCTATGACGCGTTCATCCTCGACGTCTGGGGCGTGCTGCATGACGGCGCGAAGCCGTTCGATGGCGTGCTGCCGGCGCTCGAAGCGCTGAAGCGGATCGGCAAGCCGGTACTGCTGCTGTCGAACGCCGCGCGTCGATCGCTCTCGGTAACGCCACACCTGGCCGGGATCGGCGTGCCGCGCGAACTCTACCAGGACATGCTGACCTCGGGAGACGAGAGTTGGCGTGGCCTGAAGACGCGCGGCCGCGCCGACGCCGACCCGTTCTATCGCGATCTCGGGCGGCGCGGCTTCGTGCTCGGCGCGGGCCGCGATCCGGGCTTCTTCGACGCGCTGGACATGGAGCGTGTCGAGGACCCTGCCGCGAGCGATTTCATCCTGGCCAATTCCTTGGTGCGCCCCGGCCTGACCCCGGCCGACTTCGAGGACGCGATGCAGGCGGCGTACGGCAATGGCGCGGCCTTCATCTGCGCCAATCCGGACCTCGTGGTGCTCTATGGCGGCCGGCTGGAGTACTGCCCCGGCTCGCTGGCGCAGCGCTACGAGGCGCTGGGCGGCAAGGTGATGTATCACGGCAAGCCACACGCGCCGGTCTATGCGAGGGCGCTGTCGATGCTTGGCGACCCCGACCCGCGCCGCGTCTTGTGTGTCGGTGATTCGCTGCGCACGGATATCGCCGGCGCCAGCGCCGCCGGGCTGGACAGTCTTCTGCTCGCCTGCGGCATCCACAAGGATGACTTCCTGCGTATGAACGGCACGGCCGACATCGCGGCTATGATGGCGGCGGCCGAAGGGCAGGGCGTGCATCCGACCTGGCTGGCCCGCCAGCTCGACTGGTGAAGGGGGCGTCCATGCCGCGACGCGACTGGGTTTGGCACTTCCAGGATCTGTCGCCTCAGCGCCTGTGGCCGCTGATCGCCGACACCAACCGCTTCAACGAGGCGCTGGGCCTGCCGGCCTACGCGCTGGAGGAGATTCCGCAGGCCAACGGCACCGTGCTGCGTCGCGGCACCGGCAAGGTCGCTGGCATGGAGCTGGCCTGGGAGGAAAAGCCCTACGAGTGGGTGACCAACCGCCAGTTCCGCCAGACACGCGTCTTCTCCAAGGGCCCGTTCGCGCGCTTCGGTCCGGTCTTCGAGATCGACGCCGAGGGCGCCGGCTCGCGGGTGAGCTATGGTTTGCAATGGGAGCCGCTGACCTGGCTTGGCCGGCTCACCGGCCGGCGCCTGACCGAGAAGGCGGGCGCCGCCGTCAAGCAGCGCGTCGAGGAGGCCGCGGCCTTCCTGCGCGGCGAGCGGCCGACGGCCTTCGACTTCCCGCCACCGGCGCCACCATCGGGCGCGGCGGAACGCGCCGAGGCGGCGATCGCGCTGGCCGAGGGCACCGGGTACGCACACGGTCTGGCGCGACGCCTGGTCGAGCACATCCGCGGCTCGATGGACGTCGATCTGCAGAACATCAGGCCCAAGGCGTTGGCGCGGCTATGGCAGGTGCCGGACCGGCACGCCATCGAGCTCTGCCTCGCAGGTGTAAAGAGCGGCATGCTCGACATGCGCTGGAACCTGCTGTGCAGCAACTGCCGTGGCGCCAAGGTCGCGGTGCCGTCGCTCGACCAGCTGCCGCGCGGCGCGCATTGCGCCTCGTGCAACATTGATTACGGCCGCGACTTCGCGCGCAATGTCGAGCTGGGCTTCGCGCCCGCCGCCTCGCTGCGCCCGGTGGCGACTGGCGGCTTCTGCCTCAGCGGCCCCAGCGTCACGCCGCACGTCGTCGTGCAGCAGCTTCTGGCGCCCGGCGAGCGCCGCGCGGTGAGCATCGACATCGCGCCGGGCCGCTATCGTGTGCGCACCTTGCATCCCGGCAACAGCGTCGAGATCGAGCATGAGGGCGGCGCGTTTCCCGGGCTGCGCGCGACGGCCGCCGGCGTCGAGGCGCTGCCGGCGGGGGTGGCCGGCTCTATCGATTTCGTCAACGACGCCGGCTTCGAGCTGGCGATGCTGATCGAGACACGGGAGTGGGTGCGCGACGCGCTCACCGCGCACGAGGTGACCACGCTGCAGGTGTTCCGTGACCTGTTCGCGGGCGCCACGCTGCGGCCCGGCGACGAGGCCGGCGTCGGCCAGGTCGCGATCCTGTTCACCGACTTGCGCGGCTCGACGGCGATGTACGAAAGCATCGGCGACGCCCAGGCCTTCAACCTCGTGCGCGAGCATTTCGCCGTGCTGGGCCGCGTGGTGCGCGATCACAACGGCGCGGTGGTGAAGACGATCGGCGACGCGGTCATGGCCGCCTTCACCGATCCGGCGGAAGCCGCGGCCGCCGCGCTGGCGATCCGCGAGGCGATCATGGCGTTCGATAGCCGCTTCGCGCGCGAGCACGGCGTCGAGAGCGGCCTGGTGGTCAAGCTCGGCGTGCATGCGGGGCCCTGCATCGTCGTGACGCTCAACGACCGCCTCGACTATTTCGGCGGCACGGTGAACATGGCGGCGCGGCTGCAGGGTCAGTCGGCTGGCGGCGATATCGTGCTGTCGCGCGCCGTGGCCGACGATCCCGCCGTGCGCCCGCTGCTCGCCAACCTGCCCAGCCGTGAGGAGACCGTGGCGCTCAAGGGTTTCGCCGAGCCAGTTCCGTTCCTGCGCGTGCTGCAGGCGTCACCGTAGACGCCAGCGGCGGAAGAAATCCCAGACCGTGTCGGTGATGTTGATCGCGTTGGAAGCCGGGCCAGAGATCGAATCCGGCAGCATGTCGCGCGTGCCGCCGGACCAGCGATGGCCCAGCCCCTCGACCAGCACGTAGCGCACCTCGACGCCGTCGCGGCATGGGCTGGCCAGATGGAGATTTACCGACGGCGCGATCACGCTGCGCGTCGGCGGCGGGCAGCCATTGAGCTCGCGCCAGCGCTGGATGATCGTGGCGTGCGCCGGCTTGGTGAAGGTCGTGCCCCAGGGTGAACGCACCGGCCCGCCCTGCACCGGATTGAGCGGATCGCTGTCGCCCGAGATGTAAAGGAAGGGCATGGCGCGCGCCGGCGAGGTCGGCGGCACGACGATGATGCCGGCGATCGGCGCGACGGCGGCGTAGCGGTTGGCGCGGTCGATGGCCATGCGCTGCGCCATGCCGGCGCCGCTGGAAAAGCCGGTGACGTAGATGCGAGCGCGATCGATCGCCGTGACGCGCGCGATGTCCTCGACCATGGCGTCGATGAAGCCGACATCGTCGCTGCCCAGGATCGCCGCGTTGCCGCGCGCGCCACCGTCGTTCCAGAATCGCGGATTGGCGAGGAGGTTCGCCGGCCGGTCGGGGAATGGGCGCGAGGCGTCGGGGCCGGCGACGACGAAGCCCTCGCGTTCGGCCTTGGTTTCCCAACCGTACCGGCGCACCGCCTGCTCACCATTCCCGCCGGCGCCGTGCAACATGATCAGCAACGGTCGCGGGCCGGTGTTCACAGTCGCGGTGCCGGCGACGTAGTAGGTGCGTGCGACGCCAGCGACATTGATCGTGCGCTGCTCGCCGGCCTCGGCCAGCGAGACCGACAGTAGGATCATGGCCAGGCCCAGCGCGATCGCCGCCAGCGCCCATCGGCTTACATAGGGCATCGCAACGCCTCCCTCGACGGCACCTGTCGAGGGATACGCAAGCGCGGCGCTGGCCATCCCCGCGCTCAGCGGCTGAAATATGCCGCCAGCACGCCGGCCGCTTCGTCGTTGGCGACCAGGCCCTGCCTGAGGAAGCGCGTCAGCGAGAAGAAGCCGTGGATGGTGCCCGGGAACTCGCTGTAGACCGTACGCACGCCCGCCGCGCGCAGCTTGGTGGCGTAGGCCAGCCCCTCGTCACGCAGCGGATCGTAACCGGCGGTCAGCACATAGGCCGGCGGCAGGCCCGACAGATCCGCCGATAGCAGCGGCGACATTCTGGGATCGCGCAGGTCGGTGCCCGCCGGCGCGTAGTGGCCGAAGAACCAGTCCATTAGCTCCTGGGTGAGGAAATAGCCCTCGCCCTTGGCACGCCGCGACTCGGCGTGGCTGACGCTATCGGTCGCCGGGTAGATCAGCATCTGGAAGGCGGGCATGGCCTCGCCGGCCTTCTTCACGAGCTGGCAGACCACGGCCGCGAGGTTGCCGCCGGCGGAGTCGCCGCCCACGGCGATGCGATCGGCCGAGGTGTCGAAGACGGCGGCGTTGTCTCTGATGTGGCGGAACGCGGCCAGCGCGTCGTCGACCGGGGCGGGGAAGGGGTGCTCGGGCGCCAGGCGGTAGTCGATCGAGATCACCTGGCAGCGGCTCTTGTTGGCGACGCGTCGGCAGGTCGAGTCGTGCGTCTCGATGTTGCCGATCACGAAGCCGCCACCGTGATAGTAGACCAGGGTCGGGATCGTCTTCTCCTCGACGCCCAGCGGCCAGTAGCGCCGGTAGGCGATCGCGCCGGCGGGTCCGGGCAAGGCGCCGTCGACCACGCGTGCGACATCGGGCGGATCGGCCTCGCCCTCGCAGGACATGCGATCGACGGCCGGTCGGCCCACCGACACCGGCAGGTCGCTGAGCTTGGGCCGGCCGGCGGCGGTCGCCTTCTCCAGCAGGTCGAGGAAGAAGCTGACTTCGGCGTCGAGCATGGGGCTCCTAGTCGATCTTGATGTTGGCGGCCTTGATGATCGCGCTCCAGCGGGCGCGCTCCTCGGCGATATGCGCGACGACCGCCTCCGACGTGCCGGGATCGACGATCCCGCCCTGCGCGGCGAAGGCATCGATGACGTCCTTCTGCTTCAGCGTATCGACGGCAGCGGCGTTCAGCCGCGCGCGGGCCGCGGCCGGCACGCCCGAGGCCGTGAGCAGCGCGTACCAGTTGTCCGAGATCACCTTGGGGAAGCCGGCCTCGACGGCGTTGGGCACGTCGGGCAGCAGCGGCGAGCGCTTGGCGCTGGTCATCATCAGCGGCTTGAGCGCGCCGGTGCGGAAATGCGCCAGCATCGCGGTGATGTCGAGGATCGCCATCTGCACGCGGCCGGCAAGCAGGTCGACCACCGCTGGTGCGGCGCCGCGATAGGGCACGTGCACGATCTCGATGCCGGCCTCGCGCTTGAACAGCTCGCCCGCGAGATGGGTGATGCCGCCCAGCCCGGCCGAACCGTAATTGATCTTGCCCGGCTCCGCCTTAGCCTTGGTGACCAGGTCGGCGACGGTGTTGATGCCCAAGCCGGGATAGACGCCCAGCACCTCCTGCACGCGCGTCACGAGCGTGATCGGCGCCAAGTCCTTGCCGGCGTCGTAGGGGATGGTCGCCAGCAATTGCGGCATCAAGGTCAAGGCGCTGGGGCTGCCGAGGCCGAAGACATGACCGTCCGGGGCCGACTTGGCGACGAAGTCGACGCCGGTGACGCCGGCCACCCCGGTCTTGTTGTCGACAACGACGCTCTGGCCCAGCCGCTCTGACATGCCTTTGGCCAGCAGCCGGCCTAAGACATCCGCCGGGCCGCCGGCGGGAAATGGCACTACCAGGGTCATCGTCCGGCTGGGGAAGGCCTGCGCCAGCGCTGGCGCCGGCAGGGCGGCGAGGCCCGCGATGCCCGCCAGCGCGCCGCGTCTTGTGATCGCCATCGTGCCCTCCCATCTCGGTCGCATGCGGCGCGACTGTGCCCGTTTTCGCCATACGGCGGAAGGTGGGGTGACCGGGCTTTGCCTGCGCCGGGCGCATGCGCTAAGACCGCCGAAGAAGCGTGCCGTGGCAGGACGCGAGGCAGGACGATGGCCGACTTCCCGAAGAAAACCCTCGAGGACTGGACCAAGCTGGCGCAGCGCGAGCTCAGGGACCGTCCGCTGGCGTCGCTCGACTGGATGACCCCCGAGGGCATCAAGGTGAAGCCGCTCTATACCGCGGCCGACCTGGAGGGCCTCGAGACGCTGGGCACCGTGCCGGGTATGCCGCCCTTCCTGCGCGGACCGAAGGCGACGATGTACGCCGGCCGCCCGTGGACGGTGCGCCAGTACGCCGGCTTCTCGACGGCGGAGGAAAGCAACCGCTTCTATCGCGCCAATCTCGCCGCCGGTCAGCAGGGCGTGTCGGTGGCCTTCGATCTCGCCACCCATCGCGGCTACGACAGCGACCATCCGCGCGTCGTGGGCGATGTCGGCAAGGCCGGCGTGGCGATCGATTCGGTCGAGGACATGAAGATCCTGTTCGACGGCATCCCGCTCGACAAGATGAGCGTGTCGATGACCATGAACGGCGCGGTGCTGCCGGTGCTCGCCGGCTACATCGTTGCGGCGGAAGAGCAGGGGGTGAGCCAGGACAAGCTCTCGGGGACCATCCAGAACGACATCCTCAAGGAGTTCATGGTCCGCAACACGTATATCTATCCGCCCGGCCCCAGCATGCGGATCGTCGCCGACATTATCGAGTACACGGCGCAGAACATGCCGAAGTTCAACTCGATCTCGATCTCCGGCTACCACATGCAGGAAGCCGGCGCCACGCAGGTGCAGGAGCTGGCGTTCACGCTCGCCGACGGGCTCGAGTATGTACGCGCGGCGCTGGGCAAGGGGCTCGATATCGACGCCTTCGCGCCCCGGCTGAGCTTCTTCTGGGCGATCGGCATGAACTTCTTCATGGAGATCGCCAAGATGCGCGCCGCCCGCTTCCTGTGGGCCGAGCTGATCGCGCCGTTCAATCCCAAGAAGAGCGACAGCCTGGCGCTGCGCACGCATTGCCAGACCTCCGGCGTGTCGCTGACCGAGCAGGACCCCTACAACAACGTCGTGCGCACGGCGATCGAGGCGCTGGCGGCGGTGCTGGGCGGCACACAGTCGCTGCACACCAACGCCTTCGACGAGGCGATCGCGCTGCCGTCGGTGACTTCGGCACGCATCGCGCGCAACACGCAGCTGATCATCCAGCACGAGACCGGCGTCACCAATGTCGTCGATCCGCTGGCCGGCAGCTACTACCTGGAGAGCCTGACCGCCGGCATGGTAGCCGAGGCGCGCAAGCTGATCGCCGAGGTCGAGGCGATGGGCGGCATGACCAAGGCGGTCGAGGCTGGCATGCCCAAGCTGCGCATCGAGGAGGCCGCGGCACGGCGTCAGGCGCGCGTCGATCGCGGCGAGGAAGTCGTCGTCGGCGTCAACAAGTACAAGCTGAAGGAAGAGGAGCCGATCGACATCCTGGAGGTCGACAACACCGCGGTGCGCGAGGCCCAGGTAACGCGGCTCAACACCATCAAGTCCCGGCGCGACGCGGCCAAGGTCAAGGCGGCGCTCGACGCGCTGACAGCCGCCGCCGCCGACGGCTCGGGCAACCTGCTGGCGCTGGCCGTCGAGGCGACGCGCGCGCGCGCCACGGTGGGCGAGATCTCCGACGCGATGGAGAAGGTCTTCACCCGTCACAACGCGGTGATCCGCTCGATCGCCGGCGTCTACAACCAGGGCTGGGAAGGCGACGAGGGCTATCAGCGCATCCAGCGCGAGATCGCAGCCTTCGCCGAGGCCGAGGGTCGCCGTCCGCGCATGATGGTCTGCAAGATGGGCCAGGACGGTCACGACCGAGGCGCCAAGGTGATCGCCACTGCCTTCGCCGATCTCGGTTTCGACGTCGATATCGGGCCGCTATTCCAGACGCCGGAGGAAGCCGCGCGCCAGGCGATCGAGAACGACGTTCACGTCGTCGGCGTGTCCTCGCAGGCTGCCGGCCACAAGACGCTGGTCCCTGAATTGATCAAGCACCTGCGTGCGCAAGGCGGCGAGGACATCCTCGTGGTCTGCGGCGGCGTGATCCCGGCGCAGGACTACGACTTCCTGCGTTCGGCCGGCGTCTCCGGCATCTACGGCCCTGGCACCAACATCCCCAAGGCCGCGCACGAGATCCTTGAGCTGATCCGCAAGCCCGGCCGCATCGCCGCGGAATGAACTCTCTCTTCCACGAACCGCAGAGCTATCGCATCTGAGTTTGCGTCTACCTTCCCCCTTCGGGGGAAGGCAAGACCAAGTCAAACAGGCCTTGCGCGATCGCGCTGCTCAGAGAGGGCGCAAGACCTCAGCGGTTCATCGCCTCGCGATCCTCGGGGCGGAACTCGCGGATCTCTCGCTTCTTGAGGCGGCCGGCCAGCGTGCCCCAGCCGGTCGACAGCGTGACGCGCACCGGGAACTCGATGCCGCTGTCGTCGAGCTTGCCCAGCCAGACGCGGATCGGCTCGTCGTCGGTCGCCTGGTCCTTGGGGTTGCCGTCGCCGTAGCCGGCGATCTTCTTCATGCGCATCTCGCAGGTGTTGGTCTGCCCCGAGAACAACGTGGTGAAGCCCGGCGGCAGCACTTGCGGCGAGGCCGGCCCGGCGACCAGATCGAAGCGGCGCTTGCTGTCGAACATCTTGATGGTGCGGTTGCAGGGCCCGCCCGGGCTGAAGGCGGCGATCATCAGCGCCGTCGCCGGATCGACCGCGCCCTTCTTTTGCGCCGGTGTGGGCTTGAAGCTCTCGGGCTGGTCGAGATTGGTATGGGTCTCGTCCAGCGAACCGTCGGGCAAATACCGCACCGTCCAGCTCCGCTTGAAGTCACGGCCCACGGCGATGCCGGTATAGGCGGTCGCCGGCGTGACGCCGGCCGGTCCGAGCGTGCCGATCGCCTGGTTGCGCGAGCCGAACGCGGCGGTCAGCGCGCGCAGCACGCCCTCGTTCTGCACGCTCATGTCGAACTGGTAGCGCGTGCCGTCGATGCGGGTGACGGTGTCGACCGTCAGGGTTCTGAGGCCGATGATGTGGACCTCGTACTCCAGCACGATGACCCGGCTCTGTTGCGGTGCGCTATTGGTACGCGGCGCCTGGGCCTGGGCAGCCGTGCCACCCATAAGAGCCACCAAGCCCAGGGCGGCCAGCGCCCGTCCGGCCTTGCCCATGCGTCGGGCGGTTCTCATATCCATGCTCATCAGGCTGCTCCAGGGGCTCCCTGCAAGACTCTTGGCGCGATTTGCGGTATGGGGACCGCCGCGCGGCATATCGCGTTCCCTCGGCACCGTCCAGCACCGGTACTTGTCATCCTATGTCGCCGCCCGCCTCGCCGTTACCCAATATCAAGGCCGCCGACGCCTGGCGGGTCGTGCGAATCCTGCTGCCTCATCTTTGGCCGCGCAATGCGGTGGAATTGCGGCTGAGAGTCGTCGCCGCCGGCGTCCTTCTGGTGCTGGCCAAGCTGGTCAATGTCAACGCCCCGCTGCTCTACAAATACGCCGTCGATTCGCTCTCGGATCAGCGCGCCCAGATCGTCGCGGTGCCGATCCTGCTGCTCGTGGCCTATGGCGTCTCGCGGGTCGCGGCGCAGGCCTTCGGCGAGATGCGCGACGCGATCTTCGCCAAGGTCGCGCAGCGCGCCGTGCGCTCGCTGGCGCTGTCGACCTTCCAGCACATGCACAAGCTCGCGCTGCGCTTCCACCTGGAGCGCCGCACCGGCGGCCTGTCGCGCGTCATCGAGCGCGGCACGCAGTCGATGGACTTCCTGATCAACTTCATGACCTTCAACATCATCCCGACGATCCTGGAGATCCTCCTGGTCGCCGGGATCATGTGGTACCTGTACGACTGGCGCTTCGCCGCCGTCACCATGGCGGCGATCGCCGGCTACATCGTCTTCACGGTCAAGCTTTCGGAATGGCGCACCTCGCTGGTGCGACGCATGAACGAAAGCGACACGGAGGCCAACGCCAAGGCGATCGACAGCCTCCTGAACTACGAGACGGTGAAGTACTTCGGCAACGAGAGGCACGAGGCCGCGCGCTTCGACGTGGCGCGCAAGGCCTATGAAAAGGCCGCCGTGAAGAGCCGTGTCTCGCTTTCCCTGCTCAATGTCGGCCAGGGCTTCATCATCTCGGTCGGCCTGGTGATCGTCATGGCGATGGCCGGCCAGGGGGTGATCAGCGGCAAGATGACCATCGGCGACTTCGTCGCGGTCAACGCCTTCCTGATCCAGCTCTACCAGCCGCTCAACTTCCTGGGCTTCGTCTATCGCGAGATCCGCACCGGCCTGGTCAACATGGAGAAGATGTTCGGCCTGCTCGAGGCCGATATCGAGGTCGCCGACAAGCCCGGCGCGCCGACGCTGGCGCCTGGCCCGGGCGCGGTGCGCTTCGAGCATGTCGACTTCCACTACGAGGCCAACCGCCAAATTCTGCACGACGTGACGTTGTCGGTGCCCGCCGGCCACACCGTGGCGATCGTCGGCCCCTCAGGCGCGGGCAAGTCGACCGTCTCGCGCATCCTCTATCGCTTCTACGATGTCGCCGGCGGCGGCGTGAGCATCGACGGCCAGGATATCCGCGACGTCACCCAGGCCAGCCTGCGCGCCGCCATCGGCATCGTCCCGCAGGACACGGTGCTGTTCAACGACACCATCTACTACAACATCTGCTATGGCCGGCCCGAGGCGAGCCGCGAGGAGATCGAGGCCGCCGCGAAGCTCGCGCGCATCCACGACTTCATCGCCTGCCTGCCCGAGGGCTACGACACCATGGTCGGCGAGCGCGGCCTGAAGCTGTCGGGCGGCGAGAAGCAGCGCGTCGCCATCGCCCGCACCATCCTCAAGGATCCGCGCATCCTGCTGTTCGACGAGGCGACCAGCGCGCTCGACACGCGCACCGAGCAGGAGATCGCCCAGTCTTTGCGCGAGGTCTCCCGTGGGCGCACGACCATCGTCATCGCCCATCGCCTGTCGACCGTGGTCGACGCCGACGAGATCGTCGTGCTGGTCGAGGGCCGCGTCGCCGAGCGCGGCACGCATCCGGCGCTGATGGCGAAGAACGGCGTCTACGCCGACATGTGGCGCCGCCAGGCTGAAGCCGCCGAGGAGGCCCTGGCCGAACTCCCCGAAGCGCCTTCGCTGCGCTCCCAGGGCCGCCTGCGCGCCGGCGACTGATGGCGGGCGATACGATGAAACGCAACGAAGCCATCTCCCGCCTCGAAGCCGCCGAGCCCGTGCTGCGCGCGCGGCGTAAGGCATCTTGTGTTGTTCGGCTCGATCGCCCGAGGCGAATCCCACGCCGACAGTGACGTCGATGTGCTGATCCATGTCGACATGTCGCGCAAGTTCTCGCTGCTGGATCGCGCCGGCGGCGTCGCTGGGCCGCATTCTATCGGATAGCGTGGACGTGTTCTGACACCGAGGCTGAATTCGCGCGAACCGTTGCGTGCTACCCTTCGATCTTGTGAACTCGTAACCAGCAGGGTGACTGGACAACGGTTCGAGCCGGACCGAGCCCGTGCGCCGCTTGCGCAACCACGGTGGGACCGGCTAGACACCGCGCTCCCGATTCCCGGACCGGTTTCAACCATGGCTTCGGCCGCACCACCGTCACAGGCCGGCGCTTTGGCGCTGTGGCCTGTCTACGTCGCCATCTTCGGCGCCGGCGTCATGATGGGCACATCGATTCCCATCGTGCCGCTGGCGCTGGAGGCGCGTGGCGTCGACCGGCTGACCATCGGGTTGAGCGGCGCGCTGTGGTCGGTCGGCCTGCTGGTGTTCGGCGCCTATATCCCGCGCTGGGCCGAGCGTGTCGGCGCGGTGCGGCTGATCTGGCTGGCGCTGATCGGCTCGGCGGTGATCCAGCTTGTGCAGGGTTTCACGCTTGACCTGCCGGTGTGGGCGATCCTCATCCTGTGGTCGGCGCTGCGCTTCGTGCAGGGCGCGGCGGTCGGCATTCCCTGGCTGGTCACCGAGATCTGGATCAACCTCGTCGTCGAGGAACGCCACCGCGCGCGGGCGTTGGCGATCTACGCCACCTTGATCGCCGGTGGCCTGGCCGCCGGGCCGCTGGTGCTCCAGATCGTGGGCGTCACGGGCGCAGCACCGTTCGTCGCCTGCGCCGCGCTTACCTTGGCCGCGGGCTTGCCGCTGCTGGCCGCGCGCGGTGCGCCGCGCATTGAGCCCGAAGCCGGCGGGCGCATGATGGACACGGTGTGGATCGCGCCTGTCGCGATGCTGGCGGCGCTGGCCGCCGGCACGGGCGAGACCGTGGTCTTCACCTTCCTGCCGATCTACGGCGTCGAGATCGGCGTCGACGCCAAGGAAGCGACGCTGTGGCAGACCGCCTTCGTCATCGGCAACCTCGCGCTGCAGCTACCGATCGGCTGGATCGCCGACCGCCTGCCGCGCCTTGGCGTGCTGCTGGCCTGCGTGCTGGCGAGCGCGCTGGCGGCCGCCATCCTGCCCTTCGTCGGCGCCTCGCCGTGGACGATGTGGCCGCTGCTGGTGATCTGGGGCGGCATCGCCTTCGGCATCTACACCGTGGGCCTCACCATCCTGGGCCAGCGCTTCGCCGCCGGCGACATGGCGCGGGCCAACGCCGCCTTCGTGATGATCTACACGGTGGGCAGCCTGATCGGCCCACCGATCAGCGGTGCCGCCATGGACGTCTTTGGCGGCCGCGGCCTGGGCTGGTCGCTGGCGGCGGCGTACGCGCTCTGCGCGCTGGCCATCGTGGTCATGGCCCGGCGCCGCGGCTGACTTTTCGGGCGCCATCGGCTAGACCGCAGCGATGACCGCCGCCGCCTCGCGCTCGCAGGCCCCCGACGATCCGCTCCACGCGCCGCTGCTCGCAGGCGACCGCCGGGCGCTGGCGCGCGCCATCACTTTGGTCGAGTCGACCCGCGAGGACCACCGGCTGCGCGCCGACGCGCTTTTGAGCGCGTTGCTGCCGAAGACCGGCCGCTCGACGCGGCTGGGCATCACCGGAATTCCGGGCGTCGGCAAGTCGACCTTTATCGAGCGCTTCGGTCTGACGCTGATCGGCCAGGGCCATCGCGTCGCGGTGCTGGCGATCGATCCGTCGTCGAAGCGCACCGGCGGCTCGATCCTGGGCGACAAGACGCGCATGGAGCTTCTGTCGCGCGATCCCGCCGCCTTCATCCGCCCCTCGCCCGCCGGCACCACTTTGGGCGGGGTGGCGCGGCGCACGCGCGAGGCGATGCTGCTGGTCGAGGCCGCTGGCTACGACGTGGTGATCGTCGAGACCGTGGGCGTCGGCCAGTCGGAGACGGCGGTGGCCGACATGGTCGACATGTTCGTGCTGCTGCTGCCGCCGGCCGGCGGCGACGACCTGCAGGGCATCAAGAAGGGCGTGGTCGAGCTCGCCGATCTGCTGGTGGTCAACAAGGCTGATGGCGAGTTCAAGGCCGCCGCCCACCGCGCCGCCGCCGACTACGCCAACGCGCTGCGCCTGCTGCATCCGTCGACCGCGCGATGGACGCCCGAGGTACGGACATGTTCGGCGGTCGAGGGCGGCGGCGTCGCCGAGGTCTGGGAAACGGCGGGTCGCTTCCGCGCCGCCATCGGCGAGGCGGGCATCGCCAAGCGCCGGGCCGCGCAGGCGCGAGCCTGGCTGTGGAACGAGGTCGGCGAGACCTTGATGAGCGCGCTGCGCGGTCATGCCGACGTGAAGCGCCAGGTGGCGCAGCTGGAGCGCGAGGTCGAGCGTGGCGCGCTCGCGCCCTCGGCCGCCGCGCGCCGCTTGCTGGACGCGTTCCTCGGCCGATGAAGAAACGCACCATCACCCAAGGCCGCAAGGCGGTCGCCAAGACCATCGCACGCAAGCTGGGCGTGAAGGCCAGCGGTGTGCGTGGGGCGAAGGTCGATCGCGCCAAGGTCGCGGGCGAGGCGCTGCCGTTCTGGAAGCGCAAGACGCTCGCGCAGATGAGCCTGCGGGAGTGGGAGTCGCTGTGCGACGGCTGCGGCAAATGCTGCGTGCACAAGCTGGAGTGGGAGGGCACGACCGAGGTGGTGCAGACCAATGTCTGCTGCCAGATGCTCGACACCCACAGCTGCCAGTGCAAGGACTACCCCAATCGCAAGGCCGTGGTGCCGGACTGCATCCAGCTCACGCCGGGCGTGGTCGCCGAGATGGACTGGTTGCCCGCGACCTGCGCCTATCGCCTCGTGCTGCAAGGCAAGGATCTCTACTGGTGGCATCCGCTGGTCTCGGGTGACCCCGAGACGGTGCACGAGGCCGGCGTCTCGGCGCGAGACCGGGTGATCTCCGAGCTGGAGATCAAGGATCATTGCGACCACGTGCTCGACGACTGGATGTGATCGTGTCGGGTCCCGTCTTGACGACCGAGCGGCTGATCCTGCGGCCGTGGCGCGACGAGGACCTCGCGCCCTTCGCTGCGATGAACGCCGACCCCGAGGTCATGCGCCATTTCCCGGCGACGCTGAGCCGCGCCGAGAGCGACGCGTCGGCTGGCCGCATCCGCGAGGGTTTCGCCGCGCAGGGCTTTGGCCTGTGGGCGGTCGAGGTTCCCGGCGCGACGCCGTTCGCCGGCTTCGTCGGCCTGTCGGTGCCGCGCTTCGAGGCTCCCTTCATGCCCTGCGTCGAGATCGGCTGGCGGCTGGCGACGGCGTATTGGGGAAAGGGCTACGCCAGCGAGGGCGCCCGGGCGGCTCTGGCCTTCGGCTTCGGTACTCGGAAGCTGGCCGAGATCGTCTCCTTCACCGTGGTCGCCAACCTGCCGTCGCGCCGGGTGATGGAGCGGCTGGGCATGCGCCATGACCCGTCGGGTGATTTCGACCACCCCTCGTTGCCCGAGGGCCACCGGCTGCGACGCCATGTGCTGTATCGGCTGACAGCGCCCAAGTGATTGATTCGGCGTATATTTTGGCCGCCGGCTGGCGTCGCTTGACCGCGCCCGCCGGGTTGCGTACAAGTCCGCCCGCACGCCGGCCCCTCGGGCCGGTTCTTCGTTTTTCGGGACCCGTATCATGACCCGTCGTTGCGAGCTGTCCGGCAAGAGCGTCCAGGTCGGCCACATCGTCAGCCACGCCAACAACAAGACCAAGCGGCGTTTCCTGCCGAACCTGCAGGACACCTCGGTCCTGTCCGACGCGCTGGGCCACAGCGTGCGCCTGCGGCTCACGCCGCGCGCCATCCGCACGCTGGAGCACAATGGCGGGCTCGACGCCTACCTGCTGAACACCGGCAACTCCAAGCTCACCGACGAGTGAAGGCGCTGAAGCGCCGCGTCGTCGCCGCCAAGGCCCGCAAGGACGCCAAGGCCGCCGCCTGATCGACTGATCGGCGACGTCCGGACAAGGCCCGCGCGAGCGGGCCTTTTTTTGTCGCCTACTGGATGACGCGCAGGATGCTGTTGAAGTCGTCGGTCCACAGCCCGACCTCGGGCCGGTCGGGCAGGCCGGTGGCGATCGGCGCGATGCGGGGGTGCTTGAGCAGTTCGATATCCGTGGTCATCAGCACCCAATCGCTGACGCGCTTGCCGTCCGTGCCTCTGTCGACGATGCGGAACGAGGTCAGGCCGCGGGCCCGCGCCAGGTTGAGCAGCGGCGCGCTGAGGTCGAGGAAGCGGTTGCTGATGTGGAAGGCGATCACGCCGCCCTGGCGGATGTGCCTGACATAGAGGTCGAGCGCCTCGGCCGTGATCAGGTGCATGGGAATCGAATCGCCGGAGAACGCGTCGACCGCCAGCACGTCGTACTTCTGCGGGCCCTCGTGCTCGAGCTTCAGGCGCGCGTCGCCCAGCACGATCTCGATCCTGGCCTTGCTGTCGGCGAGGTAGGTGAAATCGCGCTGAGCGATGTCGATGACGCGCTGGTTGATCTCGTAGAAGCGGATCACGCCGCCCGGCTTGCCGTAGGCGGCCAGCGCGCCGGCGCCCAGGCCGATGATGCCGATGCGCAGCGGCTTGTCGCCCTGTGCCTCGATGACGCGCCCGGCACCGCCGTCGCGGCGGTAATAGACGCTGGGCTCGAAGCGCCGCTCGGGCGTCAGGTATTGCCGGCCGTGGGAGATGCCGCCGTGCGACAGGCCGCGCTCGCGCTCGGCGCCTTCGCCGGTCTCGTTGACCCGCAGCACGCCATAGAAGTTGCGCGTCACCAGCAGCGTCTGGTTGCGGATCTGCTGGACGTGGATGCCGACGGCCAGCGCGACGCCGAACAGGCCGAGGAGCAGCGGGACGCGGGCGTAGCGGATCGCCTCGCCGGTACGCTTCATCGCCAGCACCAGCAGCGCCGCCAGCCCGATCTCGAGCTCGAAAAAATCTGGCAGCGCCAGCGGCGAGAGGATACCGACCAGCGCTGCGCCCACCGCCCCGCCGAGCGCGATCGTGAGGTAGAAGCCGGTGAGATGCGACGGCGACGGCTTGGCGCGCACCAGCTCGCCGTGACAGACCATGCAGCCGACGAACAATCCGGCGCAGAAGAGGCTGACCTGCACGATCAGGTCGAAGCGCAGGCGATCGTCGAGCAGCGCCCAGCACATGCCCATGACCAGAACGCCGAGCAGCGGCATGAAGAGCGCCGGGCGATACCAGCCGGCGCTTTCAAAGGTCAGGATGAAGGTGATCAGATAGAGCGCCAGCGGCAGCACCCACAGCAGCGGCACGGCGGCGACGTTCTGGGTGAGGTGGTTGGAGACCGCCAACAGCAGGATCGAGCCGATCGCCGCGAAGGTGGTCCATAGCGCGTAATCACCCATGGTCGGCGGGGCGCCCGCCTCGGCGGCGGTCTCGGCCGCCACGACGGGTTTCGCCGGCAGGCGCGCGTCGCGCCAGGTCGCGAACAACGCGACGGCGACGAACAGAACATAGCCGCCCGACCACAGCCAGGCCTGCGCCTTGGTCGCGAGCGTCGGCTCGAGCAGCAGCGGATAGCCCAGCAGCGCCAGCAGCGAGGCGAGATTGGAGAGCGCGAACAGGCGATAAGGGCTCGCGCCGGGCTTCTCGCGCGCGAACCAGGCCTGCACCAGCGGGCTGTTGGCCGACAGCGCGGCGAAGGGCAGGCCGATGGTGGCGGCGAGGAAGCCGATAATGCGCCAGGTCGGGCTTTCCTCGCCGCTGGGCTTCCACGACGGATCGGCCAGCACCGGCAGCCAAAGCAGGCTGGCCAGCAGGATCGCGCCGTGCAGCAGCGCGCGCGGCTTGGGCGCCATGCGGCGCGTGACGTGGTCGGCGTAGGCGTAACCCGCCAGCAGCACGCACTGGAAGAAGACCAGGCAGGTCGTCCACACCGCCGAGGCGCCGCCGAACCACGGCAGCGCCTGGCGCGCGACCAGCGGCTGGACGAGGAACAGCAGGAACGATCCGAGGAAGATTGTCAGCGCGTGAACCGGCATTTTGTCGCCGTGGTGCGGTCCCGCCGACGCGGAACCGGAGGAGGGATTTAGAGTCTACAGAAGCGCGGCTTTTCCGTCGAGGTTCGCGCGACGCCGCTCACCACTTGACCAGTGGCAGGACGCTCGAGCGGTCGTCGGTCCACACGCCCCATTGCGGCTGCGCCGTGAATAGCGTGATGGCGGGCTTGAGCACCGGCGAGTCGAGCAGTGCCGGATTGCGCGTCAGCACAATCCAGTCGCTGACGATCCAGCCCTTCTCGTCGAGATCGCGCGCCAGCGCCGAGTGAAGGCCGAGCCGGTCAGCGGCGTTCTTCACCAGCGGCGCCAGATCGAGGAACTTGTTGCTGACATGCACCACCAGCGCGCCGTCGCGCGCGACGTGCTTCATGTAGATATCGAACGCCTCGAGGGTCAGCAGATGGATCGGGATCGCGTCGCCGCTGAAGGCGTCGATGGCGAGCAGGCCGTATTGCTGCGGCTCCTCGCGCTCGAGCCGGATGCGCGCGTCGCCGGGCACAATCTCGATCTTCGCCGGCGTGCGGTTGACGAAGGTAAAGTCGCGCCGCGCCACGATGGGCATGACGGGATCGATGTCGTAGAAGCGCACGACGTCGCCGGCGCGGCCGTGCGCGGCCATCACGCCGCTGCCTAGGCCGACGATACCGATGCGCCGGGGCTGCGCCGGCAGCGAGCGTAGGACCCGGCCGATGCCGGACTCCTCGCGGTAGTAGCCGGTGGCCTGGAGCTGGCGTTCGATCGCCATCATCTGGAAGCCGTGCAGGATGGCGCCGTGCACCAGCGAGCGCGAGTGGTCCTGCGAGCCCTTGTTGCTCTCCGTCACACGCAGCACGCCGTAGAAATTGCGCTGCACCGAGACGGTGCGCGAGCGGTCGGTCTCGTAGCGGTCCCACACGGCGGCGGCGCCGCTGGCGAACACCAGCAGGGCGAGCGCGCCGGCCAGGCCGCGCACCGCCCACGACTCGACCCATGCCGCCGCGCCGATCGGCTTGCCGCGGCGCCTGCGCCACCAGGCGATGACGTGCGACTCCAATCGCGGGATGGCGAGCGCCATCGGCGCGGCCACCAACGCCAGCACGATGCCCAGATCGTACTGGTCGTGCAGGACCGCCGGCGCCAGCAGGCCGATCGCCAGGCCGCCCAACGCGCCGCCCAGGGCCATCGCCAGATAATAGGGGCCGAGCTTCGCCGGCGCGGGTCGGCGCGCCGACACCTCGCCGTGGCAGAACAGGCAGACCATGAACAGGCCGCCGACGAAGATCAGCAGGTTGGGTTTGAGCTTGAAGGCGAAGGGATCGATGATCAGAGTCCAGGCCATCGCGCCGGTCGCCAGCGCCGCGGCCACCAGCCACATCGGCCGCACATAGCCCAGCCGGCCGTCGAACCAGGCCACGAAGGTCAGCAGGTACACGGCGAGCGGCGGGATCCACAGCATCGGCACCGGCGCCACGTCGCGGGTCAGGAACTCGGTGACGGTCACCAACAGCGCCGAAGGCACCGCCGACAGCACGACGATCATCCACAGCGGCGTCGGCCGGACGTCGATGCCCATGTCCTCGGCCGGAGCCGTACGCGCCGGCTCGATGTCCCGGGCGGACCCGATGCGCCAGGCGAACGCGACCATCAGCAGGGCGTAGACGGCGAAAACGGCCGACCACACCCAGGTCTGCGCGCGCAGGCCGAGCCACGGCTCGACGGCGAAGGGGTAGGCGACCAGCGCCGCCAGCGAAGCGATGTTGGACAGCGCGAACAGCCGCCAGGGCGCGGCGCCGGCGCGCGCCAGCCAACCCTGCACCAGCGGGCTGGTCGAGGCGAGCAGGCAGTAGGTCGGGCCGATGCCCAGGGCGAGTGAGATCAGGATGCCCAGCGCCGGATCGCCCGTGCCATCGGCGGAGGTCGTGCCGCCCAGGCCCAGCGGCAGGGCGGCGAGGCTGGCGACAATCAGCGCGACATGGAGCCAGCGCTGCGTCTGCCAGGCGAGCTTGGCGGTGATGAAGGCGGCGTAGGCATAGCCCAGCAGCAGCGCCACCTGGAAGAACACCAGGCAGGCGCTCCAGATCGCTGCACCGCCGCCGAAGCGCGGCAGCAGCAGACGTCCGACGATGGGCTGCACCAGGAACAGCAGCAGCGCACCCAGCATGACCGCACCGGCGGCGAGGAAGCGGGTCATTGAGTCACCTCTTCCTTCCCTACTCCAGGCAGAACGATCGCACGTGGGTCGCCGTTGTTTTGCTTCTCCCCGCGAAGACGGGGAGAAGCAAAGAACGTCGTGTGCGATAGCCACGCCCTTCCGGGTAATGCGCTTGTCCGACTCACGGCATCAGCTCGAAATGCAGCAGGATCGTGCGCTGCAGGGGGTTGAAGTTGTCGTCCGACAGCAGCCACAGCAGCGTCTCGCCGCGCGGCCCTCTGCCGGCGGCGACGCCCTCGAGGTTGTCGACCGAGAACGGGTGGCGCAGCCAGGCCACTTCCTCGCCGCGCACGATCGCATCGGGCGTGATGTCGGCCACGCGCACGCGCTTGACCGCGACGCGCACGCCGCGCGCCCGGTCGAAGGCGCGTTCGAGCAGCACGATATCGCCGTCGGGTAGCACGGCGGCCGAAGTCGGCCGATGCTCGCCGTCGCGCGTCTGGTAGTGGAACCTGCGCCAGACGGCGGCGTCGTCGACGATCCAGCCGAGCGCCGTACCCGGCCGCTCGCTCGCATCCTCGCTGATCAGCACCGTGCGGCGATCGGGCAGCACCACCATCGCCTCGACGCCGCCATTGACCGGCTGGCGCCGGAATTCCGGCGGCGTGGTCAGCCGCCGCGGCCGGCCGGCTAGGCCCTGGCCGTCCCTCTCCTCGCCGGGCGGATACTGCAGCACGCGGTGATCGCGCTCGAAGCTCACCAGCCAGCCGCCATCGGGCAGGCGGACCAGGCCTTCGGCGTCGGTCTCCATCTTGCTGCCCAGGAGCTGGCCGTCCTCGCCGCGCAGCGAGCCGATCAGGCCGGGCTCGACGCCGATCAGCCGGCCGTCCGTGTCGTAGCGCATTGTCGTGGCTAGCCAGGAGCCCTCGTCGGACACGCTGCGAAAGGTGCGGCCATCGGGCGCGACCCACAGATCGGACCAGCCGCCGAAGCGCGGCTCCCGCGCGGTCAGCACCAATCCCCCGCGCCAGCGCAGCTTGCCGATCTCGGCGAGGGCGGGATCCTCGATGTTGAGCGGGATGGCCCGGGCCGAGATCTCGATCGGTGCAGCCGGCGCCGGCTCGCGCGCGGCCGTCGAGCCGGCGGCGACCAACGACAGCGCCGCGAGCAGCGCCGGCAGGCTGATCGCGATATCGCGGACGCGGAATGGAACCATGCGGTACGGGTCTCGGGGGACGCAAGGGCTCGCGACGATTGTGCCATGGCGAGGCCACCATTCCACGCCTAGAATCGCTTCATGACGGAAAGATCTCGAACCGGTCGGCGCGGCGTGCTGGGCGGCCTCGCGCTGTCGGCCGCGGCGCCGCGCGCGCTGGCCCAGGGGCGCCGCCCGCCGCCTTCCGAGGACACCCCCATCATCACCGTGCCCGGCCACGGCGAATTCACCGGCAAGCTGACGCCGGCCAAGCTGCCGACCAAGCCGGCGCCGGGCGTCCTGTTGGTGCACGACGGCTTCGGTGTCCAGCCGCAGATGCAAGCCTACGCCGATGCGCTGGCTTTCGAGGGCTATATCGCGTTGGTCGTCGACCTGTTCCGCGGCAAGACCGCGAGCACCGACAGCGAGGCCGCCGAGCTGGCGCGCACCGCGATCGCCGAGGACGTGGCCGTCACCGCCATCGCGATGTGGGTTGACTGGCTGCGCTCGCGCGACTTCATCGACCGCCGGGTGGGGCTGGTCGCCTTCGGCCCGTCCTGCGCCTGGTCGCTGGCGGCGTCGCGGCAGACCATGCTGCATCCGATGGCGTTCTTCTACGGCCGCGTGCAGTTCAGCGAGGAGGACGCGCGGCGCTACCCCAACCACGTCATCGCCCATTTCGGCGACCGCGACGACCTCGCCGGGCCGGCCTGGCGCTACGAGATGGAGAACCGTTATCGCCGCATCGGCGCGACCCGCACCCAGATCCACAACTACCCGGCGGGCCGCAACTTCGCCAACCCGCTGGCCAAGGCCTACGCCAAGCTCGACGCCCAGCTCGCCTGGAACACCACCGTGGCGTTCTTCGTCTCGCAATGGGGCCGGCCGGAGAAGTAGTCCAGCCCAATGCCCATGAGCGTCTGTCATCCCGAGCGCAGCGAGGGATCTGGGCTGACCCTGGATCCCTCGCTGCGCTCGGGATGACAGGAGGCGCCGCGGCGCTACCACTTCAACGCCCGCAGCGGCGTCGCGAAGTCGTCGGTCCAGGCGGGACCGCGGGCCGGCGCGTCGGTCGAGGCCGGGGCGATGCGCGCGTGCGCCAGCGAGGCGGCGTCGCGCGACAGCAGCACCCATTCACTGATCGCCGCGCCCGACGCGGCATCGCGGTCGCCGACGTGCCGCGCGTGCAAGCCACGCGTCTTGGCCAGCGCGCCGACGACCGGCGGCAGCACCAGGAACTTGTTGCTGACGTGGAAGGCCAGGATGCCGTCGGGCGCGAGGTGGCGCAGATAGACGTCGAGCGCCTCCAGGGTCAGCAGGTGGACCGGGATCGCGTCGCCGGAGAAGGCGTCGATCGCCAGCACGTCGAAGCGCTGCGGCGTCTCGCGTTCAAGGACGAGGCGCGCGTCGCCCAGCACCGTCTCGATCGTGGCCTTGCTGTCGGCCAGATAGGTGAAGTCGCGCTTCGCCATGGCGATCACGGCCGGATTGATCTCGTAGAAACGCATCGTGTCGCCCGGTCGGCCGTAAGCCGCGAGCGCGCCGGCACCCAGCCCGACCACGCCGATGCGCGCGGGCCCTCGTTCCAGCCGCGCCTCGACGGCGCGCCCGCCGCCGCCCTCGCGGCGATAATAGCCGGCGGCCTCGCGGCGGCGCTCGGCGCTCAGGAACTGACGGCCATGGATGATCGTGCCGTGCACGATCTGGCGCTCGCGCTCGGCGCCGGAGCCGGCCTCGATCAGGCGCAGCACGCCGTAGAAATTGCGGCTGGAGATCACCGACTCCGCGCTGTCCTTGTAGAACTGCGCGCCGATCAGCAGCAGCGGTCCACCCAGCGCCACGGCGGTGAAGACCGGCGAGGCCGGCTTGCCCGACCGGATGCGCAGCAGGATCAGGCCGACCAGGGCGGCGAGCGCGATGTCGAGCTCGAAGTAGTTGGGCAGCAGCAAGGGCGCGGCCACGCCGACCAGCAGGCCGCCCAGCGCGCCGCCGGCGGCGACGGTGAGGTAGAAGCCGGTGAGATGGCGCTCGGCGGGGCGCATGTTGGCCAGCTCGCCGTGGCAGATCATGCAGCCGACGAAGACCAGCGCCGCCGAGACGACGAGCTGCGCCGGCAGGCTGTCCTTCAGGCCGGGCACGCCGCGCACGACGGCGAAGCACACGACGACGGCGATGAACAGGATGGCGTAGAGCGCCAGGCGATAGGCGCGTTCGCGCTCGAAGCACAGGATGAAGGTGACGAGATAGAGCGCCAGCGGCACGACCCACAGCAGCGGGAACGACGCGACGTCCTGCGTCAGGTGGTTGGTGACCGCGAGCAGCAGGACGGAGCCGAGGGCGGCCAGCCCGGTCCATACGAGATAGTCGCGTGCGCTTGGCGCTGGCGCGGCGCCGGCCTCGGCGGCGTCGCCGCGCGTGTGCGTCGCCGGTAGCCGCGAGTCGAGGAAGGCGGCGATCGCCAGCACGATGGCGAAGACCATGTAGAGGCCGGACCAGACCCAGACCTGCCCGGCGGTCGCGAGCCAGGGCTCGAGCAGCACAGGGTAGCCGAGCAGCGCCAGCAGCGAGGCGAGGTTCGACAGCGCGAAGAGCCGGTAGGGGCTGACGCCCGGCCGCGCGCGCGCGAACCAGGCTTGGGCCAGCGGGCCGTTGGCCGCCAGCAGCGCGAAGGGCAGGCCGATGGTGGCGAGTAGGAAGAGCAGGATGCGCGGCGCCGGTGCGTCCTCGCCCGATGGCTTCCACGACGCGTCGGCGGCGATCGGCAGCCACAACAGGCTGAGCGTCAGCAGCGCCAGATGCAGCACCGCGCGCGGCTTGGGCGCGAGATAGCGAATAACGAGATGGGCGTAGGCGTAGCCCGCCAGCAGCGCGATCTGGAAGAAGACCATGCACACGGTCCAGACCGAGGCGGCGCCGCCGAACCACGGCAGCATCTGCCGCGCCACCAGCGGCTGGACGAGGAACAGCAGGAGCGAGCCGAGAAAGATCGCGGCGGCGTGGAGCGGCATGGTTCGCCGTGTCGTTTGGCCGGCGGACGCCGGCAGAGGGGACGACAATCTACCACTTCCTTGCCCCGCCGAGGCAGGGCTATCGACATGCCTTTTCCTCCCTCTCCCCGCCTGCGGGGAGAGGGAGGAAAAGGCAGCGAGCGCGTCGGCGACGGCTTCATTGTCCCGGGAATTTGGAATGGCGAATGATGTCGTGCCAGGTCGGGCCCGACGGCGGCTGGCGCGTGGTGTTCCAGAAGATCCTGCCGTTTCCGGCGCCCGCGACGAGTGGCTGCGGCTGCGGTGGCGACTGCGACGGTGGCTGCGACATCTGCTTCGGCGGATCGGGCGGCCCCGTGCCCTTCAGCACGATCGGCGCCTCCTTGGGTTGGGCGGGTGGTGGGTTTTCCTTCTCCCCGCGCATGTCAGGAGCCGTCCGCGGCTCCTGACCGTCGCGGGCAGAAGGAGAGACATCGGCGCCGACGGCCGCGAGCTTGGCCTCGGCCGCTGCCAGCGCCGCCCGCGTCTTGTCGAGTTCCGCCGCCGTCTCGCCCAGCAGCTGTATCGTGTCCTCCCAGTCCTCCTCCATCTTCTCGAGGGCCTCCTTGTAGGCGTCGTCGTCCCGCGCCGCCGGCGCCGGCGCCGGCTCGGGTTTCCGGGCGAACAGCCCGACGCGGTGCGTCAGCATCTCCAGCGCCTTCAGCTTGCCCAGCTTCAGGGTCACGGTTTGCTCTGGTTTGCTATGGTTGGCGATCTTCAGCTCGACGATGCCGGCGCGCTGCGCCTGGCTGGCTTTGTCCAGATCGACGCGCAG
>Ga0194123_10000235_pt1 | contig 109977 bp, 104 predicted proteins | sample TA2MahsurfametaG_5_FD_155479 | JGI IMG/M metagenome (GOLD analysis project Ga0194123, IMG submission 155479) | Freshwater microbial communities from Lake Tanganyika, Tanzania - TA2015023 Mahale A surface | ecosystem: Environmental > Aquatic > Freshwater > Lake | place: Tanzania: Lake... | reverse complement strand
CATGCCCACCTGGATCGGGTACTTGCGGTTGGCCACGTCCACGAACTGGCGATCCAGCTGCACCCGCGCCTTGTAGTAGTACTGCCGGTCGTCCGGGTCCTGCACGGTGGAGGCGGCGATGCTCACCACCCGGCCGGGCACCGAGCCGTAGATCGTGGAATCGAAGGGCTGGAGCTTCACCTCCACGGCCTGGCCCGTTTTCACGAAGCCGATGTCGGCCGAGCGCACGCGCACCTCGGCCATCCGCTCGGTGCCGCTCGGCACCACCGACATCACCACCGCACCGGGGCCCACCACGGCACCCGGGGCACGGAAGCGCAGGTCGCTCACCATGCCATCCACCGGCGCCATGATCTTGGTGCGCTCCAGCTGGTTGCGCACCTTCTTGATGTTCTCGGCCACCACGGCCTCCTCGTTCACCAGCTTGGCGATCTCGGAGTTCTGCTCCAGCAGGATGCCCGACTGCAGGCTGCGCAGGTTGGCCAAGGCCTCGCTCAGCAGCTTGTTGGCCTCGTTGCGGGCCCCCTGCAGCTCAGCCAACTTGGTGTTCGACGCGGCCACCTGCTGGTCGGCATTGAGCAGGTTGAGGCGGGAGGCGGCGCCGGTGGCCACCAGGTCGGCATACATGCGCCGCTGCTCGGCGTAGAGCGCCCGCTCTCGCTGGAACTTGGCAATCTGGTCGTTCAGGCCATTGATCTCCGCCCGCTTCTGGGCGATCTGGGCCTGCACCCGCTCGATCTGGTCAGCGCGGTTGTCGATGCGGCTGTTGAGCAGCTCCCGCTGGGCGTCCCTCACCTTGCCCGGCTCACCCGGCAGCAACCGCTCGCCCCGAATCGCCGCCTGCAGCTGCTTTTGCTGCACCAACAGGTTTTTCAGCTGCTGCTGGGTGGCCAGGTACTCACTCTCCACAAGGTTGGGGCGCAGCTCGAGCATCACCTGGCCCTGGCGCACCTCATCGCCGTCGGCCACATCCACCCGGGCGACGATGCCCCCCTCCAGGTGCTGCACCACATTCACCTCCCCCTGGGGGATCACCTCGCCGGAGGCATTCACCACCTGGGTGATCGGCGTCAGCGCCGCCCAGGGGAAGAAGATCAGCGCCGCCCCGCCCAGCACGTAGAGGCTCAGGCGCAGGTAGCGGTTGTCGGGCTTCTCCTCCAGCTCCAGCGCCTGGCTGAGGCGGTTGCGACCCACCAGGGTGAGGGCATCGGGGCTGTCGAGCCCCGGCAGCCGCGCCAGCAGGCCGGAGGCCCCGCCCACCGGCGGCAGGGCCAGGGAGTCTTCCGGAGGGATCGGGCCGCCCTTGGGGGAATTGGCCGGAGTGGAGGTCATGGCAGGTGAGGCGAGGTGGAAAGGCGAAGCGGGGAAACGGGAACGAACAAACCGATGGAAAAACGATCAGCGGGGGATCAGGCGGCGCCCTGCTGCATGCGGGCACGCAGCTCCTCAGCGGTGCCCTGGAAGGAGGTCACCCCCTTGTCGAGGATGCAGAGACGATCGGCCACCTCCAGCAGCTGCTTGTTGTCGGTGGCGAGGATCACGCTGCGCTCCTGGCCGCTGAAGCTGCAGCGCCGCAGGGCCGGCAGCGCCTCCAGCACCCGCTGGAACTGGTCGGGCGCCAGGCCCTGGCTGATGTCGTCGATCAGCAGGATCGGCGTGTCCTTGATCAGGGCCTGGGCCAGGGCCATCAGCTGGCGCACGCCGCTGGGCAGCTGATACACGATGTCGTCGCTCAGGGGCGTGTCGAGCCCCTCGGGCAGGCTCTCGAAGAAGCCCAGCAGCCCCAGATCGGCGCACACCCGCCGCACCCCGGCCACCGTGGCATCGGGGTTCATCGCCGTGTGGTTCGACCACACCGTGCCCGGCAGCAGGGCCGTATCCGGCATCAGGTAAGCGATGTTGCGCTGGATCGCCTCCACGCTGAACTGGCGGTAGTCCTTGCCGTCGAACAGCAGGGTGCCGCTGGCCATCGGGTACAGCTGGTCGATCAGGCGCAGCACCGTGCTCTTGCCGCAGCCGGGGTTACCCGTGACCGCCAGGATCTCGCCGGGCGACACCGAAAGCGACGCCCGGGTGAGGGCCAGGGCCGCCTCGCTGCCCAGGCGGCAGGCCGCCAAATCGAGCAGCACCGAGCCCCGCATGCGCGGCGCAGCACCGGCCAGGGTGCTGGTGGCCCGGTTGGCGCTGCGCAGCTTCAGGAACTGATCGAGCTGCACGTACTGGTTCTTCATCGTGTTGTACCGCAGCAGCGCGTTCATCAGCTGCTGGAAGGGCGTGAACACGCGCCACACGAAGAACATGGCGGCGATCAGGTTGCCCATCGCCGCCGCCCCCTGGTTGCTGGTGTAGGCCAGCCACACGCCCACCGCCAGGGTGAGCACGCCGCCCAGCTGGGCCGTGGTGCTGGTGATCACCTGCAGGCGGCCCACCTGCTGGCTCAGCACCCGCGAGCTGCTGGTGCTCTGGGCCGAGAGGCCCCGCAGCCGCTGCAGCCACACCCACTCCACGTTGGCGAGCTTCACTTCCAGGAAGCGGCTCACCATCTCCTGCTGGGCCTGACCGATGCCGATGCCGGTGGCCAGGTTGAGCTCGGCGGCACCGGTGTAGTAGCGCGAGAGCAGCCACACCAGCAGGCCGCTCACCACCATCAGCACGATCGGCACCAGCACCAGCCAGCCGCTGATCCAGGCGATCGCCCCCAGGTAGATCAGCACGAAGGGGAAATCCAGGCAGGCCAGCGCCAGTGGCCCCTGCAGGTAACCGATCAGGCTGTCGACGTTGCGCAGGCGGTTGTTCAGGCCCGCCCGGCCCAGGGTCTCGATCTGGCGGTAATCCAGGCCGAAGAGCTTCTGCACCACGCTCACGCCCACCAGGGCATCGAGGCGTCCGGAGAGCTGGGCCAGCTGGGAGGCCCGCCACTGGCGCAGGATCCAATCCAGCACAAACAGCAGCACCACCCCCAGGAAGATCCAGAAGGTGGAGATCACGCTGTTGCTGGGGATGGCGATGTTGTAGATCGCCCGGATGTAGAAGGGCAGCGTGAGCGCCAGCAGGGCCAGGGCGAAGCTCAGGCCATAGAGCAGGGAGATGCGGTTGGTGAAGCGGTAGAGCACCTGCTGCAGCAGGGTGACCCGCTCGGTGCTGCCCCGCTCCTGGATCAGCACCAGGCGGCCGCCCGTGGGCAGCTCCGTGAGCTCGCAGCGGCCGTTCACATTGCCGGCCACCAGCTCGCCGCGGGCGGTGCGCGAGAGCACGAAGGGCACGTTGTCCGGCGCCACATAGAGGGCCGGCAGGAGCTGGGGGTTGAGCTGGCTCCAGCTCTCCAGCACCTCCATGCTGCTGCCGTATCCCAGCCGCAGCAGCAGGTTGCGGGCATCCACCAGATCCATCTGGCGGGGGTCGGAGCCGAGCAGCTCGAACAGCTCATCGGGGCGCCCGGTCCAGAGCATCTGCTGCAGCAGGAGCCGCAGGCAGAAGGCCATCGGCGCTTCCGGGCTGAGGGTGAGGTCGCGCAGCAACATCGCCCGGGTGGAACTGGCCTGGTTGGAGCTGGACTTCCGGGACGAGGTGGCGGTCATGCGAGCACCTCCCGGCGCAGGGTGGGAACGGCGAGCTCCTGGTCGCTGAGGGTGGTGAGCACCCGGCCCGCCCCGCTGATCAGAACCGTGGTGGTGCCGCGGCAGCGGCGCAGGATGCGCTGCAGGCCATCGATGAACTCCTTGCCGTAGGAGCAGTCACTCAGGTCGAGCAGCAGCACCTGCGGGCTGCGGGCCAGGGCCGTCACCACATGGAAGAGCTGCTGGGCGTCGCGGGAGAGGCCGGAAGGCACGGTGCTGCCCATGGCCGTGGTGTAGCCGCCCGGCAGGGCGCGCACCTTGGTGTCGAGGCCGGTGAGGAAGGCCCAGAACAGGGCGCGGCGCTGGTAACGGCGCGGCTGGAAGCTGGTGATGTTCTGCAGCAGGGTGCCCTCGAAGAAGTCGCGGGCCGGATCCACGTAGGCGATCCGATCGCGCAGGTGGTCGCGCTGGTAGCGGGCCACCGGCAGGCCATTCACCGCCAGATCGGGCTCGGGCTCGATCTGCAGCAGGGCCAGAAAGAGGTGGCGGGTGTCGGCGCCGAAGCTGCCGTCGCGCAGCAGGGTGACCGAACCGGAGGGCACAACCGCCAGGGGCTGGCCGGCCATCGCCAGGCTCAGGGCCGACTGGGGCTGGATCTCCAGCTGGGCATCGCCCCCCTCCGATTCCATCGGCATCGCCATCAGCGCCTCGTATTCATCGCGGGCATGGCCCAGGCGCCGGTAGCTGTTCCACAGGCCGATCGCCTGCTGCCAGGGGGAGAGGATCTTGCCGGCCAGCAGCAGGGCCGCCGCCAGGGCCCCCACCAGCAGCTGGCCGCGGATCACCAGCAGGGCCCCCCAGGTGACGATGCCGGCCATGGTGAGCTGGCTCATCAGGCTGCCGAAGGCCTGCTGTTGGCCGGTGAAGCGGTTGTTCACCATCCGCTGCCAGGCCAGCTCCTCCTGGCGCTGCTCGTTGCCCACCAGGAACTGGCGGCCCAGGCCGTTCGACTTGATCAGGTCGATCGAGCCCATCAGCTTGCCCTGGTAGGAGAGACGATCGAGCTCGAGCAGGTCGCGCTGCTTGGAGAGGGCCTCGAAGTCGCGGGCGTAGGCCAGGGCCCGCAGCAGGTACACCACGATGGCGATCACCGCCACGATGCCCACGCTGCCGGCGATCAGGAAGAGCACCACCACGAACAGCAGCGAGAAGGCCAGGTCGATGGCGGTGGTGAGGGCCTGCAGGGAGCTCTCGTCGCGCAGCATGTTGATGCTGTTGAGGCGCTCGGCGTGGGTGGCGGGCGACACGCTCAGGTAGTCACCCAGGCGCATCTGCGAGAAGTGGATCAGCGACTCCATCCGCCGGCGGTGCTCCATGCGGGCGCCGTCAGCCCCGGTGAGGCCGAGGCGCACGGTCTTCAGCCAGCCCCCCAGCACCATCAGCACCACCACGCCCACGGTGAGCACCACGAGGCTCGAAAGCGCCCCCGAAGGCAACACCGATGTGTAAACGATATTGATGTAAAGCGGCGAGGCCAGCTCCAGTAAATTGATTAAAACCGAAGCAACGAGGATCGGTCCGAGCTGGTAGCCGCTCCAGTCGACCTCGCGCAGCGACTGGAAGAAGCGATGGCGCACCAGCTCCTCCAGCAGGTCGAAACTGGTGTGCCAGGTGTGTTGCACACCCGCCCAGAACCGTTGCAGCACAGTGCCCGAGGCGGAACCGCCACCTCCGGGAGAAGGGCCGGATCCGGCGGAGCGGCCGGATGGCCGACCAGAGATCGAAGGAGTCACCGAGCGACGCCCTGATGTAAATCAGCCGCAACTTAGCTGTGGTGGCCAGATCTATTCATTCACGCAGCACAAGTCAGCGGAAACTTGCACAGGCCCAGCCGCTGCCACTGCCGCCCGGCGGGGCTACCTTGCAGCCATCTTCCCCAGTGGCTATGTACCGCTTCCGGCTGACCTCCCCCCAGGTGCAACTGGAGCTCGTCGCCAATGGCCAGGCACCCCGCCTTCCGTTCCAGGTGATCGGCCCCACCACAGAAGTGGCCTTCCTGGAAGAGCTGATCGAGGAAAACTTCGGCAGTCTTACCGTTAACCCTCAGCAGCTCTACGCATTTCTGGGCCAGGACAGCTGGGTGCAGGAGTTCTTCCAGCCCCCGCAGCTGGTGGAGGGCGACCTCAACGCCGCCGCCGGTGCCAGCGGCAACGGCAGCTTCCAGAGCCAGACCCTGGGCAACAAGCTGGTGCAGGCCGGCGTGCTCGAGCTCGAGGAACTCGAGCAGCTCCTGGAGGATTACCGCCCCTTCGCCGAGACCCAGCGCTTCGGCGAGTTCCTGCGCCTCAACCTGCAGGTGCCTCCCCAGATCCTCGATCTGCTGCTCAATCCCGCCCTGTTCGACGAGCAGGGCTTCAACGAAAAGCGGCTGGGCCAGCGCCTGCTGGAGCTGGGGGCCATCAGCAGCGAGCAGCTGAACCAGGCCCTCGAGCAGCAGCGCCAGCGCGGTGGCCGCATCGGCGAGATCCTGGCGGCCAACGGCCACATCTCCCCGACGATGGCCCGCTTTTTCTCCCTGGCCCGGGTGAACGAGCGCGGCGAAATCGACTACCTCGCCGCCTGAGGCGAAACCGCCGCCGCCATCCGCACCACCTGGGCGATCGGGCCCACATCGTGCACCCGCAACACCGCCGCCCCCTGGGCCGCCGCCAGGGCGCACACCGCCGCCGTGCCCCAGAGGCGGGCGCGGGACCGGGGCTCCTCCAGCACCGCGCCGATGAAGCGCTTGCGCGAAGGGCCCACCAGCAGGGGAAAACCAGCGGCCACCAGCTCGGGCAGGCGGCGCAGCAACTCCAGGTTCTGCTCGGTGGTCTTGGCGAAACCCAGGCCCGGATCCCAGAGGATCTGCTCGCGCCGCACCCCCTCCGCCTGCAGGCTGGCGCTGGCGGCCTCCAGCTCGGCGCGCACCTCCGCCACCACATCGCCGTACACCGCCAGCCCATCCATAGCGCTGCTGGTGCCGCGGCTGTGCATCAGCACATAGCGGCAGCCGCTGCGGGCCACAAGGGCCGCCATCGCCGGATCGCGCAGGCTGCTGCCGCCGCGCACGTCGTTGATCCAGTCGGCGCCGGCCGCCAGGGCCGCCTCGGCCACGCGGGCGTGGAAGGTGTCGACCGAGAGCACCGCCTCGGGATGGGCGGCGCGAATGGCGGTGAGGGCAGGCAGCAGGCGCTCCAGCTCCCGCTCCGGCCCCACCTCCTCCGCCCCCGGGCGGGTGCTCTGGCCGCCGAGATCGAGCACGGCCGCCCCCTGGGCGAGCAAGCGGCCGGCCTGGCGCAGGGCCTGCTCCACCCCCTGGATCCGGCCACCGTCGCTGAAGGAATCGGGGGTGAGGTTCATCACCCCCATCACCAGGGGAGCGGGCACGGGCGGGGAGCTCACACCGCCGCCGGCACCTGGTAGTTGGCGATGCGGGCGAAGCTCTCGGCCTGCAGGGAGGCACCGCCCACCAGCACGCCATCGATCTCGCTCTGGGCCATCAGGTCGTCGATGGTGGCGGGATTCACCGAGCCGCCGTACTGCACGGTCACCTCGTTGTTGCCCACCCAGCCGCGAATCAGGCCGCAGATGCGGTTGGCCTCCTCGGCGGCGCAGGTCTTGCCGGTGCCGATCGCCCAGATCGGCTCGTAGGCCACGATCAGGCGGGTGGGGTCCACGTCTTCGAGGCCCTGCTCGATCTGGCGGTGGATCACCCGCTCGGTTTCGCCGGCCTCGCGCTGGTCGAGGCTCTCGCCCACGCACAGGATCGGGATCAGGCCGTGGCGCTGGGCATTGCGGGCGCGCAGGTTGATCTGCTCGTCGCTCTCGCTGTAGTACTTGCGGGGCTCGCTGTGGCCCACGATCGCGTGGCTGACGCCATGCTCCAGTAGCATCGGCGCCGAGATCATGCCCGTGTAGGCGCCCTGGTCTTCCCAGTGCACGTTCTGACCGGCAATCGCCACGCCTGCCCCCTCCAGGTGCCGGCAGAGGGTGGGGATCGAGGTGAAGGGCGGAGCGATCACCACCTGGCGGTCGGCCGGGAGATTGGCAATCAGGGGGCGGAAGGTGGCGGCGAAGGCCCGCGTCTCCGCGCAGGTCATGTGCATCTTCCAGTTGCCGGCGATCACGGCCTGTCGCGCCATTCCCACTCACAGTTGACTGCCCCCAACGCTAAAGGGCCGCCTGCAGGGTGCTCACCAGCAGCTCCTGGCCATCGATCGTCACCGCATCCCCGAGGGCGAGCTGACGGCCCCGACGGGTCTCGATCGTGCCGTTCACGCGCACGTCCCCCCGCTGAATGCGCAGCTTGGCCTCGCCACCGGTGGCCACCAGCCCCTGGAATTTGAGAAATTGGTCGAGCTTCACGGCAGGCTGGGGAGGCGCACCGCCCAAGCATGGCGCCCACCCGGGCAGCGATAGCGTGACCTTCTCGTGAGCGCCTATGTCTGCACCGCCCCCCGCGCCGAGCCTGAGGAGCAGCGTGGCGCGCCTCTGGCCCCTGCTGCGCCCCCACCGGCGCCGGCTGGGGGCCGGTGCGGCCTGCGTGGTGGTGTATGTGGCCTGCTGGCCCCTGCTCGCCCTGCTGGCCGGCCAGCTGATCCCGGCCATCGGCGCCGGCGACCTGGGCGCGAGCCTGCGGGTGATCCTGCTGGCCCTGCTGGTGTTCCTCACCCAGAAGCTGGCCCAGTTCGGCCAGGACACCCTGCTGGCCGATCCGGCACTGCGGGTGAGCCAGGGCCTGCGCCAGCAGCTCTTCGGCCGCCTGCAGCGGCTCGACTTCGCCGCCCTCGACACCCTCTCGGCCGGCGATCTCACCTACCGCCTCACCGAGGACGCCGACCGGGTGGGGGAGGTGATCTACAAGACGATCCACGACACCCTGCCCAGCGCCCTGCAGCTGCTGGCGGTGCTGGCCACCATGCTCTGGCTCGACTGGCCCCTGGCCCTGGCCACCCTGCTGCTGGCGCCCCTGGTGGCCCTGCTGGTGGCCGGCTTCGGGGCGCGGGTGATGACGGCCGCCGAGCGCAGCCAGCGCCAGGTGAGTGACCTGGCGGGCCTGCTGGCCGAGGCGATCACCGGCCTGCCCCTGGTGCGCGCCTACGCCGCCGAGCCCTGGCTGCAGCAGCGCTTCGACGCCGAGGTGGAGCTGCACCGCCAGGCCCGCACCCGCACCCTGCGCCTGCTGGCCCTGCAGCACCCGGTGGTGGGTTTTCTGGAAGCGGTGGGCATCCTGGCGGTGCTGCTGATCGGCGCCTGGCGCATCCAGGCCGGCCAGCTCGACAGCCAGGGGCTGAGCAGCTACATGGCCGCCCTGCTGATGCTGATCGACCCGATCTCCCACCTCACCACCAACTTCAACGAGTTCCAGCAGGGCCAGGCCTCCCTGCAGCGCCTGCGGGCGATCGAGCGGGAGCCGGTGGAGCGGCCCGACCGGCCCGCGGCCCTGCCCTTGCCCGCCCTGCGGGGCGCGGTGCAACTGGAGGGCATCCGCTTCGGCTACGCCGCCGATCAGCCGGTGCTGCACAACCTCGACCTGGCGGTCGAGCCCGGCCAGGTGGTGGCCCTGGTGGGGCCCTCCGGGGCGGGCAAGAGCACCCTCTTCTCCCTGTTGCTGCGCTTCAACCAGCCCCAGGCCGGGCGGGTGCTGCTCGATGGCCACGACCTGGCGGACCTGCGCGCCCGCGAGCTGCGCCAGGCCGTGGCCCTGGTGCCCCAGCAGAGCCAGGTGTTCTCTGGCAGCATCGCCGAGGGGATCCGCTTCGGCCGCCCCGCCAGCATCGAGCAGGTGCGCGAGGCGGCCCGGCTGGCCAATGCCGATGGCTTCATCGAAGCCCTGCCGGAGGGCTACGGCAGCCGGCTGGAGGAGCGGGGCCGGAACCTCTCCGGCGGCCAGCTGCAGCGCCTGGCGATCGCCCGCGCCGTGCTTGGCAACCCGGCGGTGCTGCTGCTGGATGAGGCCACCAGCGCCCTCGATGCCGAGGCGGAGGAGGCGGTGCAGCGGGGCCTGGAGCAGGCGATGGCCGGCCGCACCGTGCTGGTGATCGCCCACCGGCTGGCCACGGTGCAGCGCGCCGATCGCATCGTGGTGCTGGAGGCCGGGCGGATCGCCGAGCAGGGCAGCCACAATCAGCTGATGGCCCTCGGCGGCCGCTACCGCGACCTCTGCCGCCGCCAGTTCATCGACCTCACCCCCTGAGCGCAAAACCCATGGCCTGGGAATACCGGGTGATCCACATCAACGTGGAGAGCGGCAATCCACCCGAGCCGCCCTCCCCGGCGGCCGACAGCGAGCGGCTGGGCGGGGCCCTCAGCCCCGAATTCCTGCGGCGCGAATTCCCCCAGCAATACAGCGGCACCGCGGCCAAGGCGCGCCATCCCGCCGAGCAGCTGCAGTTCTTTCTCAACGCCCTCGGGCGGGAGAACTGGGAGATGGTGGAAGCCGCCCAGGTGGGCCCGCTGCTGATGTTCTTCTTCAAGCGGCCCGTGGCAGCCGCCGGCGGGCAAACCGGGGCTGAATCCGTATCCTGAGGCCGACTGCCTCTGACCAACTCCCTTGGACGCCAACTCCCAGCAACAGCCCCCGGTGCTCACCTTCGAGGGCCAGCGCTACGACCTCAATTCCCTGCCCGATGATGTGAAGGAACTGGTGCGCGGCATGCAGGTGGCCGATGCCCAGCTGCGCATGCACGAGGACACCCTCAAGGTGCTGGCCGTGGGTCGCCAGTCGATGGCGATGCAGCTCAACGAGAAGCTCAAGGGCGTCGCCCCCCTGCCCTGAAGCCAGAGGGGCCGATCAGGCTGGCCTCTAGAGGCCAGCCTTGTTGAAGTCGTACTGGCGGGTGAGGCGGAACACCGTGCCGGAGAGCAGCAGCAGGCCGATCAGGTTGGGGATCGCCATCAGGCCGTTGAGGATGTCGGCGATGGTCCAGATCACCCCACCGGTGGCCACAGCACCGAACACCACCACCGCCACCCACACCAGGCGGAAGGGCTTGATCGCCCCAGTGCCCACGAGGAATTCCAGACAGCGCTCGCTGTAATAACCCCAGCCCAGGATGGTGGTGCCGGTGAAGAACACCGTGCCGAACGTCACCAGCCAGGCCGCACCGGGAAGCCCCTTGTTGAAGGCACTCATGGTGAGGGCCACACCGCTCTCACCCTGGCCGTAGAGGCCGCTGATCACGATCACGAGGGCCGTCATCGTGCAGACGATGATCGTGTCGATGAAGGTGCCAAGCATGGCCACGGTGCCCTGGAGCACCGGGTCGCCGGGCTTGGCGGCGGCCTGGGCGATCGGAGCGGTGCCCATGCCCGATTCGTTGGAGAAGATGCCGCGGGAGATGCCGGCACGGATCACGGTGCCGAGGGCACCACCGGCCACGGCCTTGCCGCTGAAGGCGTCATTGAAGATCAGGCCGAGGGCCGCCGGGATCTCACCGAGATGGGCCACCAGGATCACCAGGGCACCCCCTACATAGACCACCGCCATGAAGGGCACCACCACCTCGGTGACCCGGGCGATGCGCTCGATGCCGCCGATCAGCACGGCGAAAGCGATCGCGCCCATCACCAGGCCGGTGGCCAGCTCCGGCACCCCCAGGGATTTGTTGAGGGCCAGGGCCATCTCGTGGGCCTGCACGCCGTTGCCGATGCCGAAGCCCGCCAGGGTGCCGAAGAGGGCGAAGAGGGTGGCCAACCAGCCCCAGCTGGGGCCCAGGCCATTGCGTATGAAGTACATCGGCCCGCCCACGTGCTCGCCGAGCTCATCCACTTCGCGGTAATGCACCGCCAGGAGGGATTCGGCGTACTTGGTGGCCATGCCCACCAGGGCGATCAGCCACATCCAGAACACGGCCCCCGGGCCGCCGAGGGTGATGGCACCCGCCACCCCGGCGACGTTGCCGGTGCCGATGGTGGCGGCCAGGGCGGTGGTGAGGCTGCCGAAGGCGCTCACATCGCCCTCGCCCTGGCTGCTGCGGATCGAGGCGGCGGCCTGGCGGATGCCAAAGCCGATCCGGCGCAGGGGCATGAAGCGCAGCCCCACCATCAGGTAGAGGCCGGTGAGCCCCAGCAGCCAGAGGGTCACGGGCCCCCACACCACCGCGTTGATCTGATCGAGCAGCTCCAAGACAGCAGGGCGCAATTGGCGCCGATGGTGTCACGGGAACGGCCCCGCGGCCAGCCTCAGACCAGCGGCTGGAGATCTTCGAAACGGAACACCTGCCGGCCGGCCGGGGTGTCGGCGAAGGTCTCGGTCTCCACCAGCCGCTCGCTGAGCACCCAGGGACCGCTCTCGGTGAGGGGCACGAAGGTGTCGGTGAAGCGGCTCTGGCCCCCGCGGGACTCACCCGTGGCGGGATCGGCGTACTGGCTGGTGTAGCTGCGGCTGAGGTAGCCGCTGCCGGTGTCGGTGGTGCTCTCGGTGAAGATCGTCACCACCGTGCCGTGGATGTGGCGGTGCACCATCGTCACCACATCGCCCTTGATGCGGTAGCGGTCGCCGGTGTTCTTGCCGCCCACGATCACCTCGGTGCCCACCGCATCGGTATCACCGGCGGTGAAGGTGTTCTCGCCGTGGGTCTGCTCGAAACTGCGGCGCACACGGTGGATCGCCACCTCCCAGAGCTGGGAGGCGATCGCCTTGTGCACCTCCTGATCCTCGACGCCCTCCACCTGGGCTTTCAGGTCGGCACCCACCACAAAGCTGCCCTCCACACGCCGATCGCCCTCACCAGCGGCCCCGGCCTGCTCCCACACGCAGCGCCCGCGGTAGCCGCCGAACCCCGGTTCCCAGGTGTAGCGGTTCTCATAGGCCGCCCGGAACGCGGCGGTGCAGTCGCTGCCGGGGGCGATCACGGTTGGAGTGGCGGTGGAGCTGGCGGCTACGGTCACGGCTCAGGCATGGCGAGGCCTCACGTTAGGGGCCGGAGCGTGGCGGCCGCCCAGTCAAGAAAGGCTGTCGCGGCATGCATTGCCTCAGCGGCATCCTCGGGGCCGAAGACATCCATCGGTGCCGCATCGCCCAGCGCGTCGGGATACCGGGTCGGGGCATAGAGCTTGTCGAGGGTGCGGGCCTGGGCGGCCCACTGATGCGGCGCCTCGCCCCCGAGCGCCCGGAGCAGAGCCGCGAGGGAATGGCTGCGCAGGTCCTGATCCCGATCGGCGAGGAGCGCCTTCAGGGCTTTCTCGGCAGCCTGCTGGGCCTGGAAGCAGCTGTGGCTCCACTCACCGGCCTCGGCCAGCACCCGGGCCGCGCGCAGGTCCGCATCCGCCTGTCGCCACCAGAGCAGCGCACGCGCGTGGGCGGCTTCAAGGCTCATGGAAAGCGTGAGCCGGCCAGGAGCGGTTTGGCTTCCGCCTTCACGGAACGCCAGAAGGGGGAATCCCCATGGCGGGCCAACAGCGATGGTGCGGCGAGCAGCGGTTGCAGCGGCAGGGGTGAATCGGCGATGGCAGAGAGGGCCTGGTCATAGGCCTGGAGAACCGGCACGCCCTCCAATCCCTCGATCAACAGGTCGATATCGGAATGGGCACTCTGGGTGCCTCGCGCCCAGCTGCCAAAGAGCCAGAGGCCCTGAGGCTGCAGTCGGTCAACCACCGTTTGGAGGACCGATGCCAGGGCTGGGCGCAGCTCCGGGGGCAGATTCTCAAGCAGAAGGGCCATCGGCCCACGTTAGGAATGGATGTCCTGCAGGGCATGCACCGGCAGCTGGTGGGCCTGCAGGGCCGCGATCGCCTCCACGGCGGCACGGGCCCCGGCCAGGGTGGTGACCGTGGGCACCGCGTAGTCGAGGGCGGCGCGGCGCAGGTACTTGTCGTCGTGCGCCGCCTGGCGGCCGATCGGCGTGTTGATGATCAGCTGGATGCGTCCGGAGCGGATGGCGTCCTCGATGTTGGGCCGGCCCTCGTGCACCTTAAGCACCGGCTCCACGCTGAGACCTGACGCGGCCAGGGCAGCAGCGGTGCCGCTGGTGGCCGTCAGGCTGAAGCCCTCCTCCGCCAGACGCCGGGCCACCGGCACCAGGCCCGCCTTGTCGCGGTCGTGGGTGGAGAGAAACACGGTGCCGCCGGTGGGCAGGGCTTCACCGGCCGCCAGCTCCGCCTTGGCGAAGGCCATGCCGAAACCGCCGGCGATGCCCATCACCTCGCCGGTGCTGCGCATCTCCGGACCCAGCAGGGTGTCGGAGCCCGGGAAGCGCTTGAAGGGCAGCACCGCCTCCTTCACCGTCTGCAGGGGCGGCACCGGCTCGGCCGTCAGGCCGAGCTCAGCCAGGGTCTGGCCGGCCATCACCCGGCTGGCCAGCTTCGCCAGGGGCACGCCGGTGGCCTTGGCCACGAACGGCACCGTGCGGGAGGCACGGGGGTTGGCTTCGATGATGAACACCCGCTCCAGGCCGTCCTCGCCCTTCTGCACGGCGAACTGCAGGTTGATCAGCCCCCGCACCTCCAGGGCCAGGGCGAGATCGCGGCTCCACTGGCGGATCGTGGCCAGGGCCTCCTCCCCCAGGCTCACGGCCGGCAGGCAGCAGGCCGAGTCGCCCGAGTGGATGCCGGCCGGCTCGATGTGCTCCATCACCCCGCCGATCACCACGGCACCCGTGGCTTCGCACAGGGCATCCACGTCCACCTCCACGGCGTTCTCGAGGTACTGATCGATCAGCACCGGGTGGTCGGGCTCCACGTTCACCGCCTCGGCCATGTAGCGGTTGAGCTCCGTCTCGTCGAACACCACCTCCATGGCGCGGCCGCCCAGCACATAGCTGGGGCGCACCACCACCGGGTAGCCCACCCGCTCGGCCACGGCGCGGGCCTCGGCCTCGCTGCGGGCCAGACCGTTGCGGGGCTGGCGGATCTCCAGCCGGCGCAGGATCGCCTCGAACTGCTCCCGGTCTTCCGCGGTATCGATCGACTCGGGCGACGTGCCCCAGATGCGGGTGCCGGTGGCCTGGCCCTCGGGCCCCTGCAGCCAGCGCAGCAGCGGAATCGCCAGCTTCAGCGGCGTCTGGCCGCCGAACTGCACGATCACCCCCTCCGGCTTCTCGGCCTCGATCACATTGAGCACGTCCTCGAGGGTGAGGGGCTCGAAATAGAGGCGGTCGGAAGTGTCGTAGTCGGTCGACACCGTTTCCGGGTTGCTGTTCACCATGACCGTGGCAAAACCCGCCTCCCGCAGGGCGAAGGAGGCGTGCACACAGCAGTAGTCGAATTCGATCCCCTGGCCGATGCGGTTGGGACCGCCGCCCAGGATCATTACCTTGCGCCGCGACTCGGGCTGCACCTCGTCCTCCGGCGGCACCGGCTCCAGCACGCCGGCGGCGTTGAGCCGCTCCATGGGGCGCTCGTAGGTGGCGTAGTGGTAAGGCGTGCGCGAGGCGAATTCCGCCGCACAGGTGTCCACGGTCTTGAACACGGCCCGGATGCCCAGACCCTGGCGGTGGCGGCGCACGGCCAGCTCGTCGCTGCCGGTGACCCAGGCGATCTGGCGGTCGGAGAAGCCCAGCTGCTTGAGCTCCAGCAGCGCCTCGCCATCGAGCTCCGCCAGGCTGCGGCCGCGCAGCAGTCGTGCTTCAGCCTCCACGATTCCGCGCAGCTTGGCCAGGAACCAGGGATCGATCGCCGAGAGACGATGGATCTCGGCATCGCTGCAGCCTTCCAGCAGGGCCGCGCGCACGGCGAAGATCCGCTCCGGGGTGGCGGTGCGCAGGGCCCGCTCCAGCTCGATGGGCTCCCAGGCGCCAACGGCGCGGTCGCACCCCCAGCCGGCATGGCCCGTCTCCAGGGAACGCAAGGCCTTCTGGAACGACTCTTCGAAGCAACGGCCGATGGCCATCGCCTCCCCCACCGATTTCATCGAGGTGGTGAGCACCGCCGGGCTGCCCTGGAACTTCTCGAAGGCGAAGCGGGGGATCTTCGTGACCACGTAATCGATCGTGGGCTCGAAGCAGGCGGGCGTGGCGCCGGTGATGTCGTTGACGATCTCGTCGAGGGTGTAGCCCACCGCCAGGCGGGCGGCGATCTTGGCGATCGGGAAGCCGGTGGCCTTGGAGGCCAGGGCCGAGCTGCGGCTCACCCGCGGATTCATCTCGATCACGATCACGTCGCCGTTGGCGGGGTTGATCGCGAACTGAATGTTGCTGCCGCCGGTATCCACGCCGATCTCGCGGATGATGGCGATCGCCTGGTCGCGCAGCCGCTGGTATTCCCGGTCGGTGAGGGTCTGGGCCGGCGCCACGGTGATCGAGTCGCCGGTGTGCACCCCCATCGGATCGAGGTTCTCGATCGAGCACACGATCACCACGTTGTCGGCGGTGTCGCGCATCACCTCCAGCTCGAACTCCTTCCAGCCCAGCAGCGACTGCTCGATCAGGATCTGGGAGACGGGGCTGGCCTCCAGGCCGCTCTTGCAGATCGCCTCGAACTCCTCGGGGTTGTAGGCGATGCCGCCGCCGCTGCCCCCCAGGGTGAAGGCGGGCCGGATGATGCGCGGGTAGCTGCCGATCGCCTCCCCCACCGCCATCGCCTCGGCCATGGAGTTGGCGATGCCGGAGGGGCACACGGCCACGCCGATGCGCTCCATCGCCTCCTTGAAAAGGAGGCGGTCTTCCGCTTTCTTGATCGCCGCCAGGTTGGCGCCGATCAGCTCCACCCCGTGCCTTTCCAGGGTGCCGTTCTCGGCCAGGGCCACCGCCAGGTTCAGAGCGGTCTGGCCGCCCATGGTGGGCAGCAGGGCGTCGGGCTTCTCGATCTCGATCACCCGCGCCACCACCTCGGGGGTGAGGGGCTCGATGTAGGTGCGATCCGCCATGTCCGGATCGGTCATGATCGAGGCCGGGTTGCTGTTCACCAGCACCACCTCGAAACCCTCGGCCCGCAGGGCCTTGCAGGCCTGGGTGCCGGAGTAGTCGAATTCGCAGGCCTGGCCGATCACGATCGGTCCCGAACCCAGCAGCAGGATGCGACGCAGATCCGTGCGACGGGGCATGGGCGAGGGCGGCAGGCCAAACCCGCCTAGCCTCTCACGGGCCCTGTCGCGTCGCTGTGCCACAACCACCGGTCAGACGGTGGGGGATGGCTAACGTGGACTTTGACGTGATCGCGCTTTCCATGAGTGAACTCCAGCGCCTGAAGGGGTTGCTGCCTCCGGAAATGCAGAGCTGGGTGTTCGTGGAAGCGGCGGCCTCCGTCGATCCGCCGCTGATCACGATCGAAGAGATCGGCCGCGATGAGATCGAGATCCAGGTCGACCTGGAGAAGTGGGATGCCCTGGCGATCGACCACCGCAATCTGCTCTTCTGGCACGAAGTGGGCCGGATTCAGAACGATGCGGTTCCCAGGGATGGCTGGGAGATGGCGGCCCTGGCCATCGGCCTCGGCGGTGCCATCGGTGAGCTCTGGGTGCAGGACGGCCTGCTGTTGGTGATGGCCCTGGGGCTCTCGGGTTTCGCCGGCTACCGCCTCTTCCTCAAGAACAACTCCGAGAAGCGCCTGGCCGATGCCGTCGCCGCCGATGAGCGGGCGATCGACCTGGCCTGCCGGTTCGGCTACACCCTCCCCAATGCCTATAAGAGCCTGGGGGGAGCCCTCAAGGAGCTGGCGGAGCAGACCCGCAAGAAGAAGAAACGCTCCTTCTACGACGACCGCCTGGAGGCCCTGCGCAAGAGTGCAGGCAAGGCCCGGGCCGAAATGGCCCAGCAACAGGGCTCCCGTCAATCCGTCACCAGCGAGAACGTCTATGGCTGATGCCCCGGTGGGCACCCACCCCGATCCCCGCACCGAGGCGATGGCCCGGCTGGCGGCCGAGGCCTGTGATGACCGCAAGGCCGTCGACATCCGCCTGATCCGGGTCGATGAGGTGAGTTCTCTGGCCGACTGGTTCGTGATCTGCAGTGGCCTCTCCGACGTGCAGGTGCGCGCCATCGCCCGCTCGGTGGAAGACAAGCTGGAAATCGAGCTGGATCGCCTGCCCCTGCGGCGCGAGGGGCAGAGCGAAGGACGCTGGGTGCTGCTCGACTACGGCGAGGTGATCGTGCATGTGCTCACCCCCAGTGAGCGGGAGTACTACGACCTCGAGTCGTTCTGGGGCCACGGTGAGCAGGTGCGCTACCTAGGCTCCAGCCCAGCCACCAACGCCTGAGCCATGGGGGATGTCGCCGGCGCCAGCAGTGGCCCCTGTCCGGTGCCCCCCGCCCAGAGGCCTTTGCAGCAATACGAGGAGCTGCGCGACTCCTGGTTCTTCGCCTGGCCGAGCCGTGGCGACGGGGGTCTGGCCAGGGCCCTGCTCGCCTGCTGGCTGCTGGCCTTCCCCCTCACCCTGCTGGTGGCCAGCGGCAGCTGGGTGCTCCGCCACCACCCCCTGGAACTCACCCTGGCCGGCGCCGTCGCCGCCCTGGCCCTGCCCGCCCTGCTGCTGGTGCGCCAGTGGCTGGGCTGGCGCACGGTTCACCAGCGGCTGATGAGTGAAACGGTGGAATATGAGGAGTCCGGTTGGTATGACGGCCAGGTGTGGGAGAAACCCCTCAGCTGGCGCCAGCAGGACCTGTTGATCGCCCAGCACCAGGTGCGCCCCGTGCTCCAGCGCCTGCAGCGGGCCCTGGTGATGGCCGCGGGCCTGATGCTGCTGGGCACCGGGCTCTGCCAGGCTCTCTGAGTCCGCCCGGGGCCGGTCCCTGGGTGCCTTCGCCCGGCCTGCGTTCATGAGCCTCCCCTCCAGCTTCGGTGCCCCGAGCCGCTCCGGCATTCCGCCGCTGGAGGTGCGCCTGCTGCGCAACGGCATCAGCGAATCGGTGCATCGGGTGCATGCCGTGGTGTGCGATGCCCGCGGGCGGGTGCTGATGCGCGCCGGTGATCCCCAGCAGCTGAGTTTCATCCGCTCGGCCCAGAAACCCTTCCAGGCCACGGTGTTCGTGGCCAGTGGCAGTGCCGACCAGGGCCAGAGCGGCGACCGCGGCCTGGCCATCGCCTGCGCCTCCCACGCCGGCACGGCCATGCATGCTCGCGAGGCCTTCCGCCTGCTCTGGGCGGCGGAACTGGAAGCCGAGCAGCTGCAGTGCCCGGTGCCCGAGGGGCGCACCAGCCCGCTGGAGCACAACTGCTCGGGCAAGCACGCCGCCTTTCTCGCCACCTGCCGCCGCCTGGGCTGGAGCAGCGAGAGCTACCTGCAGATCGACCACCCCCTGCAGCGGGAGGTGATGAAGCGCACCGGCGAGCTGCTGGGGCTGCCCGCCGCCGAACTGGTCACCGCCCGCGACGACTGCGGCGCCCCCACGGTGCAGCTGCAGCTGGCCCAGATGGCCCTCCTCTACGCCCATCTGGGGGCCGGGGAGCAGCCCGACCTGGAACGCCTCAGCCGGGCGATGCTGAGCCATCCGGACCTGGTGGCCGGCGAGGGCCGCTTCGACACGGAACTGATGCGCCTGGGCCATGGCCAGGTGCTCAGCAAGGGGGGGGCTGAGGGCATCCAGTGCCTCAGCCGGGTGGGCGAGGGCCTGGGGGTGGCCATCAAAGTGGAGGACGGCGCCTCCCGCGCCAAGCACGCCGTGGCCCTGCACCTGCTGGAGCAGCTCGACTGGCTCACGCCGATGACCCTGGAAGAACTGCGCCAGCGTTTCCTGCAACCGGCCCCCCACCTGCAGCTGCAGGTGCGCGGTGAGCTGCGCTTCGACTGAGGGACGCAAGCAAGGCAGGGGTGCCGGCCGAGAGGTAGCGGTCGACACCCGGCTGGTATGATTCTGGAGACGCCGCGGGGTAGAGCAGCCTGGTAGCTCGTCGGGCTCATAACCCGAAGGTCGCGAGTTCAAATCTCGCCCCCGCCACCAAATTCTCAAACCCCGGCATCACCTGCCGGGGTTTTTGTTTGTGCGGTTGTCCCATCACAAACGGGTGTCCGATAACAACGCGGCAGCACATTGAGGGGCTGATGTGAGCAACACCAACGGCAGCGCCGTCGACGCCATCGTGGTGGGGTCGGGCGCCACTGGCGGCATCGCAGCCATGGTGCTGGCGGAGGCAGGGTTGCGGGTGCTGGTGCTGGAGGCCGGCCCCCAGCTGACGCCGGAGCGGGCCTATGGCAGCGAGCCAGCCAACAGCCTGCGCCGCCTGGTGAACCTGAGCAGCGGCAAACAGCGCCTGCAGCGTCACCATCCCGGCTTCTGGAAGCAGAACCCCGATCTGTTCACCGACGAGCGCCGGAACCCCTACTCCACGCCGGTGGATCAGCCCTTTCTCTGGAGCCGGGGGCGGCAGGTGGGGGGCAAGAGCCTCACCTGGGGCGGCATCACCCTGCGGCTGAGCGACTACGAATTCAAGGCCGGCGCGCGCGAGGGCCGCAGTGCCTGCTGGCCGATCGCTAGTGCCGATCTCGCCCCTTACTACAGCCGCCTGGAGCGCTGGCTGGGGGTGCATGGCCAGGCCGATGGGCTTCCCCAGCTGCCCGATGGCGACTACGCCCCCCCCTTGCCCTTCACCCCGGCGGAAGCCCAGCTGGGATCGGTGGTGCGCCGCGAGCTTGGCCTGCCGTTCATCCATTCACGCGGCTTCGCCCTGCGCCGCGGGCCGGGCTGGCCCGCCAGCGCCAGCCCGGGCAGCAGCCTGGCCCGGGCCCTGGCCACCGGCCGCACCGAGCTGCGCAGCCATGCCGTGGTGAGCCACGTGCTGTTCACGGCCGACCAGAGCCGCGCCTCAGGCGTGGTGGTGATCGATGGCCGCAGCGGAGAGCGCCGGTGCCTGGAGGCCTCGCTGGTGGTGCTCTGCGCTTCCACGATCGAGAGCCTGCGCCTGCTGCTGCACTCCAGCGAAGGGGAGCAGCCCGGGGGGCTGATCGATCCCTCCGCCAGCCTGGGCAAAGGGCTGATGGATCACATCTCCTGCAGCCGGTTCTTCTCCCTGCCGGCCAGCCCGCCGGTCAGTGGGTCCCAGGAGCTCTCCGGTGCCGGCAGTTGCTTCATCCCCAACACGGTGAACCTGGCGGAGGGGAATGGCGAGGGCTTCTGCCGGGGCTACGGCCTGTGGGCGGCCCTGCAGCGTTTTGATCCCCCAGGGCTGCTGCAGCGCCATCCCGGGGAAGCCAGCGGCTTCCTGATCGGTCATGGGGAGGTGCTGCCCCGGCCGGAGAATCGGGTGACCCTCAACCACGGGCAGCGGGATGCCTGGGGCCTGCCCACCCCCCACATCGCCATGGCCTGGGGGGAGAACGAGGCGGCGATGGTGGCCCACATGCAGGCCCGCATGCAGGCGGTGGTGGCGGCCGCCGGTGGCACCATCCGCCCCCTCGAGGACCTGTTCGTGCTGCCGCTGCTGGAGCCCTGGGTGCGCCAGAGCTGGGCCGCTCGCCCCTCCCCCCCGCCGCCTGGCTACTACATCCACGAACTGGGCGGTGCGGCGATGGCCGCCAACGAGAGCGGAGGGGTGGTGAACGCCTGGAACCAGTGCTGGCGCGCCCCGAACCTGCTGGTGGTGGATGGTGCCTGCTGGCCCAGTGCCGGCTGGCAAAGCCCCACCCTCACCCAGATGGCCATCACCTGGCGGGCCTGCGAGGCAGCTGCTGAGCGGCTGCGGCGGGGGGAGGGGGACCGGCTGGAGCCGGGTCCTGTCAGCCATCCCTGACCCCTGGCCGCTGCTGGTGTCGGTTGCCACAACCGCCTGGGCGAGGGCTCCGCACAATCAGCGGGCGACCTCTAAACGGGTCGGGCAAGGGAGAACACAGGCGGGGGATGGCTCCCCCGCTTTTTTTTTGCCCGTGCCCCGCCCCTCAGCGCAGGAACAGGCCGTTCAGGTAGTGCTGATTCACGCAGGCGTCCTTGCAGCCGTGCTGGAAGAGAAAGCTGGCCAGGGCCGAGGTGATCAGGCGGTACTGGTCCCACTGGGGATGCTCCGCAATGAACTGGCGCATGCCGTCGAAGAGCACCTCCGGCACCTCCGCCTCCAGGCTGATGGCGTCGGACTGGTCGGCAACGCCTGAGGCCGGCAGGGCCGTGAAGGCCGGGGCGGGGCGGTCGACGGGATCGGCGGGCATGGGAGGGAGCAGAGAGCGGGGTGGGGCCCAGTACGCCACAGGTGATGGGCCGGCGTCAAAGCAGACCGCGGAAGGCGAAATCAACCCACGACAGGCTGAGACAGCCGCTCCCAGCTGGCCTGCGCCGCCGCCACCGCGATGCCCCCTGGCCAGGGCCGGCGGGGCAGGCCCCTGTCAAGGCAGGGATGAACGAATCCGGACTTTCCCCAGCCCCACGGTCCCCAGGGGCCCGCGCCGCTCCGCCCTGGGGAAAACACCCGCCGCTCCCGGGGAAAACGCACCGGAGCCGGGGAAAGCCAGCAGCGATCACTTCTGCTGATCAGTGGCCAGTCTCGAGAGACGCGGAGCTCACGAGACGCCTGAACAGGTGCAGCGAACCGCGGCAGGGCTGGCCCTAGGAGCCCCCCCGCAGGCTGATCGGGCCCAGGGGGTGGTCGGCCTGGGGATAGGGCGGATGGTGGTGCTCCCCGTGGGCGTGATCGTGGTGGTGGTGGTCGTGGTGGTGGCCCTGGCCGAGGGGGATCGGCACGCCGTCGGGCTGGCAGGCCCCGGTGCACTCCCGCTCACACAGAGTGCAGCTCTCGGTGAGGCCCTCCACGTGGTGGTGGTGGCTGTGCTGGGGGGCCCCCACCTCCGTCTCGAAGCCCAGCACCTGGGCCCGGTACTTGCACAGGGAGCAGTTCATCTGGGTGTCGCCACGCACCACCTCCGCCACCCGTTCCGCGAAGGTGTCGAGCACCTGGGGATGGTCGCCGAGATAGTCGACCGGCAGAAGCTCCACATCGGGATGGTCGGCCGCCACCCGCTCGGTGTGCTGCCGGATGCGGCTCACCAGCACCCCGGAGAACAGGAAGTAGGGAAAGACCAGGATCCGCCGGTATCCCAGCCGCACCACATGGCGCAGACCCGGCTCCACCAGGGGAAAGGTGACGCCGGAATACACCGTTTCACCCCAGCCGAATCCCATGCCCTCCACCAGCATCCGGGTCACCTTGGCCACGTTGGAGTTGGCGTCCGGGTCGGAGGAACCGCGGCCCACCACCACCAGCAGGGTGTCGTGCCGGGAGAGCGGCGGGCGCCCGGCGGCGGCATCGCGGCGATCGGCCTGGTCGAGGGTGTCGCGGATGCGGGCCCCCGCCGCCTGGATCATCTTGAGATCCACGCCCAGCTCACGTCCGTAGTCGACCCGCAGCCCGGTCTCGGCCGCATAGGTGTTGAGCACCGAGGGGATGTCGTTCTTGGCGTGGCCGGCGGCGAACAACATCGCCGGCACCGCCAGGATGTGGCGCACCCCGCGCTGGCGCAGGGCCTCGAGGCCATCGCGCAGGATCGGCCGGGCGAATTCCAGGTAGCCCTGCTCCACCGGCAGGGGCGCCAGCCGCTCGCGCAGGGACTGGGCCAGCCGGGCAAATTCCTCCACCGCCAGGCGGTTGCGGCTGCCGTGACCGCAGACCAGAACCCCGATGGGTCCATGGGCCCCCTCCAGGGGCACGGAAGTGGCAGGCGAACTCATGACCGTAAGCACCGGCCCCGACCCTATTCCGCCAGTCCGGCGCCGGGCCCGGGGAACAGGCGAGGATGGGGGGATGGCCCTACGCCTTCCCCCCTTCCAACCCCTGCCGCCGCCCCCGCCGGAACAGCCCCTGCTCGAGGTGCCGGTCGCCAGGCTGCGTCCCACCCAGCTGTGCATCGGCCTGGCCGAGGTGCGCAGCCGCCAGGCCGACTTCCAGGCCGAGAGCAACCGGGAACGCCGCCAATACCTCGGATCCAAGCCCGTGCCCCTCGTGCGCGGCGGCGACGGCTCCCTCTGGATGGTCGACCGGCACCACCGGTTGCGGGCCCTGCTGGAGCTGCTGCCGGAGGCCACCGCCTTCGGCTATGTGGCCCTGGATCTGCCGGAGGCCGAGCCGGAGGCCGTGCTCGCCGAACTGCACCGGCGGGGCTGGCTTTACCTCTATGACGGTCGCGGCCTTGGCCCCCTCTCCCCCCACGCCCTGCCCGCCACCCTGCTGGGCCTGCAGGACGACCCCTACCGCAGCCTGGTGTGGAAGCTGAAGCGCGAGGGGGTGGTGCAGGCCGCTCCGCTGATTCCATTCCATGAATTCCGCTGGGGGGCCTGGCTGCGCAGCCGCCCCCTGCCCCCCTTCAGCTCGGAGCGGCTTGAGCCGGCGCTGCCCATGGCCCGGGCCCTCGCCCGCTCCAGCGCCGCCGCCCACCTGGCCGGCTGGAACGGCCTGGACTGAAGGCAGCCAAGCGCAGCCCCCGCCGCCAAGCTGTCGGCATCCGTCGGCCCTGCGTGCCCCCCTTTCTCGCCGAAAATCCCCTGGCGGTCTTTGCCCTGCTGCTCGGGCTCAGTGCGCTGGTGCCACCCGTGGCGCGGCGCCTGGGGCTGCCGGATCTGGTGGGCCTCCTGGCCGCCGGTGTGCTCCTCGGCCCCCACGCCCTCGGCTGGCTGCAGGAGGGGAGCGAGACGGTGGGCCTGCTCTCCGATGTGGGGGTGGTCTACCTGCTGTTCATTGCCGGGCTGGAGATCGATCTGGCTGAGTTCGCCCGGATCCGCCAGCGCTCCTTGCGCTTCGGCCTGCTCACCTTCACCTTGCCGATGGTCGCCGGGCTTTTGCTGGGCCTGAGCTTCGGCTACGCCCTGGTGAGCTCCGTGCTCCTCGGCTCGATCCTGGCCTCCCACACGCCCCTGGGCTACCCGATCGTGCGCAGCTACGGGGAGGCGCGGGAGGAATCGGTGGTGGTCGCCATCGGCGGCACGATCCTCACCGACCTGGCCGCCCTGCTGGTGCTGGCCCTGTGCATGGGTCTGCAGCGGGGAGAACTGAGCGCCGCCGGCACAGCGTTCCTGCTGCTCAAGGTGGCCATCTTCGGCGCCCTGGTGGTGGTGCTGATCCACCAGCTGGGGCGGCCGCTGGTGCAGCGCAGCGTGAACAACGACAGCCAGCTGTTCGTGGCCGTGCTGCTGGCCCTGTTCCTCGCTTCTCTGGGGGCGGAGCTGGCGGGGGTGGAGAAGATCGTGGGGGCCTTTCTGGCAGGCCTGGCGGTGAATGGCGTGCTGCCAGAAGGGCGGGTGAAGGAACAGGTGATCTTCGTGGGTGCGGCCCTGTTCATCCCGATCTTCTTCATCGACCTGGGCCTGCTGCTCAACCTGCCGGCGTTTCTGCGCACCCTCAGCAGCTCCCTGTTCGCCGTCGCCCTGATCGGGGCGCTGATCGGCACCAAGGGGCTGGCCGCCTGGTGGGCAGGACGGCTGTACGGCTACAACGGCGCCCAGATGCTCACCATCTGGTCGCTGTCCCTGCCCCAGGTGGCCGCCACCCTAGCCGCCACCTTCGTGGGCTTCCGCGCCGGCCTGCTCGACGACCAGGTGCTCAACAGCGTGCTGGCCCTGATGGTGGTCACCGCCACCCTCGGCCCTTACCTCACCGCCGTGGCCATGCCGCGGCTCGGGCGGGAGGCGGCCGCGCGCCTCAGCCCCGGCCAGGGTGGCGTGCTGGCGTTGGCCCGGCGCTCCCTGAGCGTGCTGGTGCCGGTCTCCAATCCGCAGACCGAAGCCCCCCTGCTGGAACTTGGGCAGCTGCTGATCGGCGGCGATGCGGATCATCCAGGCCGGTTGCTCCCCCTGGCGGTGGTCTCGCCCCGCCAGGCCGAGGCCGGCGGCCATGCCCCCGCGGCGCTGGCCGCCGCCCTGGGGCAGGGTCGCCAGCTGCTGGAGCGGGCCCGCCAGCTCTGCCTGGCGCGGGATGTGCCGTGCCAGACCCTCCTGCGGGTCGACAGCGATGTGGCGGGGGGCATTGCCCGCACCGCCCTGGAACAGGGCAGCGATCTGGTGGTGATGGGCCTGGCGCCGCGGGGGCGGCTGGACCGCTGGCTGTTCGGCGACCTGGTGGATGCCACCTGCCGGCAGGCACCGTGCCCGGTGGTGGTGGCCCGCCTCCCTGAGACTCCCGGAAGCCTGCGGCGGATCCTGGTGCCGATCAAGGACCTCACCGCTGGCGCCCTGGAGCAGGTGCAGCTGGCGGAACGCCTGGCCCGGGCCCTGGGGGGCTCGATCACGCTGCTGCACCTGCACGATCCGCGCCTGGACAGCCAGGAGCGGGAGCAGCTGCGGAGGGACCTAGAGGGCTGGCGGCCCGGCAGCGGCCCGACGGGCGTTGGCAGCGGAGCGACGGTGCCCCTGGAGCTCGACCTGCGGCCCAGGCCGGGGGTGGAGGCGGCCATCACCGAGGCCGCCGGCCGGCACGATCTGGTGATCCTGCGCTCCCAGCGGCGTCTGGTGGCGGGCCTGCCGATTCCCGCCAGCGACCGCACCAGTCGCCTGCTGCACCAGCTGGACAGGCCCGTCCTGGTGATCAGCGATCCCCTGCACTAGCGCCATGGGCACGGGCGGATTAAACCGGGATGATCCCTCCAACACGCGATGACCTATCGCCGCCTGCTGGTGCCGACCGACGGCTCCGAGCTCTCCGATCGGGCCGTGCAGCAGGCCCTCGACCTGGCCGCCGCCCTGGGGGCCGAGGTGCGCTTCCTGCACGTGCAGATCAGCTTCCCGATCAGCCTGGTGGGTGTGGGGGAGCTGGTGGAACCCAGCACGATCGATGCCCTGGTGGCCGCGGCCCGGCAGCAGGGTGACCGGATTCTCCAGGGAGCCCTGGCTCAGGCAGCGGAGGCAGGGGTCCAGGCGGAAGCCGCACTCCAGAGCAACCCGATGCCCCACCGGGCGATTGTCGAGGAAGCCCGCGGGCACGGCTGCGACCTGATCGTGATGGCCTCCCATGGCCGCCAGGGCCTCGAGGGTCTGTTGATCGGCAGCGAGACCCAGCGGGTGCTCACCCACAGCCCCTGCCCGGTGCTGGTGGTGCGCTGAAGGTTGGGAGCCGACCCTTACGCTGCCTCCGACTGCGCGAGGAGCTGGCGTTGGCCAAGGACGAAATCAGCAGAGCCGACGAACTGCAGGCCCTGGGCTGGCTAGCCGAGGACGTGCGGCGCTACGAGGAGCTCTGGGAATACCGCCACCGCTGGGGCGCGATCAACCTGGAGCCGGAGGACCGGGCCTTCCTGCGCAAGGCGGAGGCGGCCCTGCCCAAGCGGGTGAGCGGTTCGAAGGGGGCTGCCAAGAAGAGCCTGCAGGAGAAGTCGCACTACTGCTGGCTTGCCTTCTACCGCGACGCCATGCTGGCGGCCGAAGCCGGCCAGGGGCTGGCGGAGGGCGAGCAGGGCGCCTGGCCGGTGCTGCTGGAGGAGGAGCTGCGCCTGCTGGATGAGCTGCAGCCGGTGCTGGGATTGCCCGACACCCTCAAGGCGCGCGAATTGGTGGCGGTGCGCGAGGACCTGATCGCCGAAGCCGCCCGGGGCGCCCGCAGCGGCAGCTTCGACTTCCTCACCCCACTCGAAGAGCGGCGCCAGCAGGAGCGCACCAGCTGGAAACCCCTGCGCGGGGAGGCCAGCAGCGACACCAGCTACCCGATCCTCGAAGCCGGCAGCGTGGAGGCCTTCCGCCAGCGCGCCGCCGACACCCTGGGGGCCTGGCTGCGCACGCACCTGCCCTCCCTGCAGAGCTGAGGGGACGAAGCCTGCTCAGCTCTGTTGCAGGGATGAGCATCAGCGCCTCCCCAACGCTAGTGTGATTTGAGCGTAGGCACAGGGATGCCTGGTTCCAGCGAGCAGCGCGAGCAGGCTCTGCGTCACCCCCTGGTGCTGGGCAACCACGAAGCGCGGGTCAACGACGACATCGACCTGCTGGCGGAGCACATCTCCCTCGCCGTGCCCCTGCGGGACATCATGGCCATCGGTCCGTCCCGCCACTTCCGCCAGCGCTCCAGCTACCGGATCGCCGGCGACACGAGCCTGATGGCCGCCACGATCACCCCCACCCGCATGGAGGTGGAGGAGAGCAAGGAATGCTCGATCGTGCTGGTCACGCAGGGTTCCGCCACCTACCAGCTCGACACCCGCCGCTACCTGGCCCAGGCCGGCAACACGGCCATGTTCCTGCCGGGCATGCACTACGTGATGGAATCGGAGCTGGCCAAGTGGCCTCGTTTACAACCTCTCCCACCAGCTCCTGGCCCGGTATCTGTGCGACGCCAGCCGGGGGCGCCTCGATCTTGACCAGGCCCTGCTGCACCTGCAGCAGCCCCACGCCATCGATCTCACCCTCCCCCAGCTCCAGCCGGTGCTCTACGGGTTGAAGGTGCTGGTGCGCACGATCGACAGCCTCGGCTCCCAGCTGGGGGACAACTGCCCAGGCAATGACAGCCAGGCCCTGCTGCAGCTGCAGGAAGGTCTCTACGCCCTCTCCACTGCCCTGCTCCTGCCCGATTGCGCCGGTGAAGCACTCAACAGCTGGCAGGGTCTGCAGCCACCGGGCGACCCGCCATCCCGGGAGGCCCGCCCGCCGCGCGGGTGATCAGCCCTGCTGCGCCAGCAGGGCCTGGACGGCCCGGTCACTCAGCTGATCGAAATGCCGATACCAGAGCCCCACGGCCTCCAGCCAGGGCACGGCCGCCAGCACGGTGATCCGGTCGGCCAGAGGAGCCAGGGATGCCAGCACCTCCCGATCGGCCACCGGCACCGCCAGCTCGAGGGTGGCCGGTGCCAGGAGCCGCAACGACCGCAGGGCCGCCTCCACCGTCATGCCGGTGGCAATGCCGTCATCCACCAGCACCAGGGATCGGCCCTGCAGCTGATCAGGGGAAGGATCGGCGAACAGCTGGCGGCGGCGCTCCAGCTCCTCCACCTCGCGTGCCAGCCAACCCTGCTGACGGGCCCGCGCCTCGCGCTCCAGGGCCGCACCGCCATTGCGCCACACGCAGAGCCCTCCGGGCGCCACAGCACCGATGGCCACCTCCGGGGCCCGGGGATCGCTCACCTTGCGCACCGACCAGGTGGCCAGGGGCAGCCGGAGCTGCTCGGCCATGGCCGCCTCCACCGGCACGCCGCCGCGCGGCAGGGCCAGCAGCAGAGCCGGCGGCCCCAGATCAGCCCGAACTGCCGCCAGGGCGAGTCCGGCCTCCCGCCGGTCATGCCAGAGGGGCGGCCGCGGCCATGGGGATTCGCTCACCGGGGTGTCGTGGGTCACAGGAGTCAGCGGCGGAACGGGATCGAATGGATCCACAGCGCAACGTCTCCGACGTCTCACCATGGCCACCTTCACGATCACCCTGGAAGACGGCCGCAGCTTCAGCTGCGCCGACGACACCTACATTCTCGATGCGGCCGAAGAGAACGGCATCGACCTGCCCTTCTCCTGCCGCGCCGGAGCTTGCAGCACCTGCGCCGGCCGCGTCGTCTCGGGCAGCGTTGATCAATCCGACCAGAGCTTCCTGGACGACGACCAGATCGCAGCGGGATTCGCGCTGCTGTGCGTCAGTTATCCCACCGCCGACTGCCGCATCCAGCCAGAGGTGGAAGAGGAGCTCTGAGGCGCCGCTCCGCGCTTCAGCAGCCAGGGCCGGGAGCACCGGCCGAGGTGCCTGCAGCAGCGGTTGCGGATCGAGGGCCTCCATCCCCCCCTGCCCCCGGCGCCGCAGCTCCAGATGCAGATGCGGGGTGGTGGCCCGCCCCGTTTGCCCCACCCAACCGAGCACCTCCCCCCGGTGCAGCCGCTGGCCAGGTTGCACCGCCAGGTCCCGGAGGTGGGCATAGAGGGTCTGCCACCCGTCGCCGTGGTCGAGCAGCACGGTGAGGCCATAGCCGGCAACGGGCTCAGCCAGCAGCACCACAGCGCCAGCGGCGGCATGCACGGGGGTGCCCTCTGCCACGATCAGATCCACGCCGGTGTGCATGCGCCAGCTGCCCCGCTCGGCCGACCAGCGCCACCCCCAGGGCGCCTGCTCGATCACCTCGTCGGCCAGGGGATGCTGCCAGCCCGTCGCCGCACCGTCACCGATCCCCCGAGCGGCCACGGCCGTGGCCGGGGTGAGGTCCCCCACCGCCACCTGCTTCGGCACCGGGCCTGGCCGCTCGGGCAGGGGATCCGCGGGATGGGGGAGAGCGGTGCGCGGGGCGGCGTGCTCCGCGGCAGGGGGCGCAGCAGGTGCAGGCCACTCCTCGGGCAAGGGGGTGGCCGGCAGCGGCAGCGCGGCCAGCGGCAGCAGGCCGAGGGCCACGAGCCATCTAGCCCCCCGGCTCAGCCGATCCCGCAGCGCCAGACCCCACACAGCCGGGAAACGGTCCATGGGCGCCGGAGACGGCTGGGCCCAATTGTAGCGGATCGGGGCCAGACCGTCAGGCCAGGGGCACTTCGCTGCTGCGGGGCACGGGCACCGCTGGCACCTTCCAGATGCGCTCGGCATACTCCCGGATCGAGCGATCACTGGAGAAGAAGCCGCAGGCCCGGGTGTTGGCCAGGGACCTGGCCGCCCAACCGGGGCGATCGAGCCAGGCCTGATCGACCTCCTCCTGGGCCCGGCGGTAATCGGCCAGATCGGCCATCACCTTGAACGGATCGTGGCTGGTGAGACTCGCCAGCAGTGGGTGGAAGAGATCGCGGTCGCCGTCGCTGAAGTGGCCGGATCCGATCAGGGCCAGCACCTCCCGCACCATCGGATCACGGTCGATCCAGGCCATCGGGTGGTAACCCATCCGATCGAGCTCCCCCACCTGCTCCGTGGTGTGGCCGAAGAGAAAGAAATTGTCGGGGCCCACCCGCTCGCGGATCTCCACATTGGCGCCATCGAGGGTGCCGATCGTGACCGCGCCGTTGAGCGCCATCTTCATGTTGCCGGTGCCCGAGGCCTCCTTGCCGGCGGTGGAGATCTGCTCGGAGAGATCCACCGCCGGGTACACCAACTGGCCCAGGCTGACGCTGAAGTTGGGCAGAAACACCACCTTCAGCCGGCCCTGCATCGCCGGGTCCATGTTCACGATCTCGGCGATCCCCACGATCAGGCGGATGATCAGCTTGGCCATGGCGTACCCCGGGGCCGCCTTGCCGCCGAACAGGAACGTGCGCGGCGGCAGATCCTCTCCATGGCGCAGCCGCAGGTAGCGCTCCACGATCAGCAGGGCCGCCAGATGCTGGCGTTTGTACTCATGGATGCGCTTCACCTGCACGTCGAAGAGGGAGGTGTGGTCCAGCAGCACCCCCAGCTGCTGCTGCACGTGATCGATCAGGCGGCGCTTGCCCCGGTCCTTCACCTGCTGCCAGCGCTCCAGGAACGCCGGGTCTGAGGCGAAGGCGGCCAACCCCTCCAGCCGGTCCAGATCCCGGCACCAGTCGGGCCCGAGCACCTGGTCGAGCAGCTCGGCCAGGGCCGGATGGGCCACGGCCATCCAGCGCCGGGGGGTGACGCCATTGGTGACGTTGGTGAAGCGCTCCGGCCAGAGCTCCGCGAAATCGGCGAGCAGCTGCTCCCGCAGCAGGCGGCTGTGCAGCTCGGCCACGCCGTTGGTGCGATGGCTGCCCACCACGGCGAGATGGGCCATGCGCACCCGGCGCTGGGGGCCCTCTTCGATCAGCGAGAGCCGGCCCAGTTTCTCGGGCTGGCCCGGAAAGCGGATCCGGGCCATGCGCAGGAAGCGGGCATTGATCTCATAGATGAGCTCCAGGTGGCGGGGCAGCAGCTGCTCGAACAGCTCCACACTCCAGGTCTCCAGAGCCTCCGGCAGCAGGGTGTGGTTGGTGTAACTCAGGCTGGCGGTGGTGATGCCCCAGGCCGTGTCCCAGTCGAGGTGATGCACATCCACCAGCAGGCGCATCAACTCGGCCACGGCGATGGCCGGGTGGGTATCGTTGAGTTGCACGGCGAACTTGCGGTGGAACTGCTCCACCGGCAACCCCTGCCCGCGCAGGATGCGGAACATGTCCTGGAGCGAGCAGCTCACGAAGAAGATCTGCTGGCTGAGGCGGAGTCGCTTGCCCTGGTCGAATTCATCGTTGGGGTAGAGCACCTTGGAGAGCGTCTCCGAGTGCACCTTGCGCAACACGGCGCGGGTGTAGTCGCCCGCATTGAACGAGGCGAAATCGAAGGCATCCGGCGCCGCCGCCGACCACAGGCGCAGGGTGTTGGCCGTGTTCACCCCATAGCCCAGGATCGGCGTGTCGTGGGCGACGCCAATCACGGTGTGGCCGCCGATCTCCACCGGATAGCTCCACTCCGGGCGCACCACCTCCCAGGGATTCCCCCGGGCCAGCCAGGGATCGGTGCTCTCCTGCTGGCCCTGGGCCGTGATCTGCTGGCGGAAGATGCCGAATTCGTAGCGGATGCCGTAGCCGATCGCCGGCAATTCCAGGCTGGCCATCGACTCCTGGAAACACGCCGCCAGACGCCCGAGGCCGCCGTTGCCGAGGCCGGGTTCCGGCTCCTCGGCCAGGAGTTCCTCGAGGTCGAGACCGAGCTCCCGGCAGGCGGCCTCCGCCTCCGCGCGGATGCCGAGATTCACCAGGTTGTTGTCGAGATGGGGGCCGAGGAGATACTCCGCCGACAGATAGACGGCCGTGCGCACCTGGGCCTGGGTGTAGGTCTCCGCCGTGGCCACCCAGGTCTGCAGCAGCCGGTCGCGCACCGCCAGGGCCAGGGCCCGGTAATGGTCGTGGCAGGTGGCCAGCGAAGCCGATTTGGCCTGGCTGTAGTGAAGGTGGCGACGGATCGCCTGGGCCAGTTCGCTGGTGGCCATGGGACGCGCAGCGGCAGGGCGAAAGATCACCTCCGTTCTGCATCCCGGAAGCGACAGGTGCTGCCTGATCGACTACGGAACCCGGCCGATGGGTATCGATACTCAGACTTTCCACGGGCCTGCGAATACGCATCCCGTGACATCGGCAGCAACAGGGGGGCAGGCTGAGGCGTTGGCTGGATTGTGACGTGAACGCCCCCTGCCATGCCCTCCCTGCCCAGGCTTCAGGCCATCGAACGCATCCTCAGCCGTCCGCCGGTTCCGGTGGAACCGAGTGCCGAACTGCAGGAGCTCTGGGCGCGTGATGTGTTCTCGCTCGACAAGATGAAGTCGGCCCTGCCGAAGGCCGTCTTCAAATCGCTGCAGCGCACGATCACCGAGGGGGGCAAGCTCGACACATCGGTGGCCGATGTGGTGGCCCAGGCGATGAAGGACTGGGCCACCAGCCGCGGGGCCCTGTACTACGCCCACGTCTTTTATCCGCTCACCAACCTCACCGCCGAGAAGCACGACGGCTTCATCTCGCCCCAGGGGGACGGCAAGGCGATCACCGAATTCACGGGCAAGCTGCTGGTGCAGGGCGAGCCGGACGGCTCCTCCTTCCCCAATGGCGGGATCCGCTCCACCTTCGAGGCCCGCGGCTATACCGCCTGGGATGTGACCAGCCCAGCCTGGCTGATGGAGACGCCCAACGGCGTCACCCTCTGCATTCCCACGGTGTTCGTGAGCTGGACCGGCGAGGCGCTCGACAAGAAGACGCCCCTGCTGCGCTCCAATGCGGCCATGAACCGGCAGGCCCAGCGGCTGCTGCGGCTGCTGGGAGAGGTGGAGATCGCCCCGGTGAACTCCAGCTGCGGCGCCGAGCAGGAGTACTTCCTGGTGGATTCCGCCTTAACCGCCCTGCGCCCCGATCTGCAACTCGCCGGCCGCACCCTGTTCGGCGCCCCGCCGGCCAAGGGCCAGCAGTTCGATGACCACTACTTCGGCGCCATTCCCGAGCGGGTGCAGGTGTTCATGCAGGACGTGGAGCAGCAGCTCTACAAGCTGGGCATCCCCGCCAAGACCCGCCACAACGAGGTGGCCCCGGGCCAGTTCGAGATCGCCCCGTTCCACGAGGCGGCCAATGTGGCCACCGACCACCAGCAGCTGATCATGACCGTGCTCAAGGCCACGGCCAAGAAGCACGGATTCACCTGTCTGCTGCACGAAAAGCCCTTCGCCGGCGTGAACGGCAGCGGCAAGCACGTGAACTGGTCGATCGGCAACGCCACCCAGGGCAACCTGCTGGATCCCGGCCACACGCCCCACGAGAACCTGCAGTTCCTGCTCTTCTGCGGCGCCGTGATCCGCGGCGTGCACACCTTCGGCCCGCTGATGCGTGCCGCCATCGCCACCGCCAGCAACGACCATCGGCTGGGGGCCAATGAGGCACCCCCAGCCATCATCTCGGTGTACCTGGGCAGTCAGCTCGAAGATGTGTTCAGCCAGATCCAGAGCGGCAAGCTGGAGGGCAGCGCCCAGGCCGCGCTGATGTCCCTGGGGGTCGACACCCTGCCGGAGCTGGCCAAGGATCCGGGCGATCGCAACCGCACCTCCCCCTTCGCCTTCACCGGCAACCGCTTCGAATTCCGGGCCGTGGGATCAGGTCAGTCGGTGGCCGGTCCGCTGGTGGTGCTCAACACGATCCTGGCCGATTCGATCCAGTGGATCGTCGACCAGCTGGAAGCACAGCTCAATGCCGGCGCCCCGCTGGAGGAGGCTGCCTTTGCGGTGCTCAAGCGCACCATGGATGACCATGGCGCCGTGGTGTTCGGCGGCGACGGCTACTCCGAGGAGTGGCACCGGATGGCGGTGGAACAGCGGGGTCTGGAGAACCTGCGCACAAGCGCAGACGCCCTGCCGGTGCTGCAGCGACCGGCCGTGCGGGAGCTGTTCGAGCACCAGGGCGTGCTCAGCGCTGTGGAGCTGGAGAGCCGCTACGAGGTGTATGCCGAGCAATACATCCTCGCTATCGAGGTGGAGGCGAAGCTCGTGCTGCGGATCGCCCGCAGCCAGGTGTATCCGGCGGCCATCGCCTATCTGGAGCGCCTGAGCCAGGCGGTGCGCAATCAGGAGGCCCTCGGCCTCAATCCCGATCGCAGTCTGGCCCAGCAGGTTGCGACCCTCAGCCAGCAACTGCTGGAGGGCTGCCACGACCTGGAACGGACGATGCAGCACAGCAGCGGCGATGCCAGCGCCCATCTGCGTCACTGCGCGGATGCACTGTTACCGCGCATGTTGTCAATCCGGGGAACCGTCGATGGGCTGGAGCAACTGATTGATGATGCGCTCTGGCCACTGCCCAGCTACCAGGAAATGCTGTTCATGCGTTAAGGCCATCGGGGCAGGGTCCGGCATCACCGCCATGCGATGCCGGACCAATCCCTCGACTGGCTGAATGGGCAAGTTGCCGATGGATTGTTAATGTCGGGAAGCATTTGAGACCACCATGCTTACCGGCGCTGATCTGCTCGCCAAGGTCAAGGAACTCGGCGACGCCTCCAAATCCGAACTGGTTCGGGCCTGCGGCTATGTGAGCACCAAGAAGGATGGCGGCGAGCGCCTGAATTTCACGGCTTTCTATGAGGCCCTGCTGGAAGCCAAGGGCCTGAGCATCGGCTCCGATGCGAGCGCCCGCGGCAAGGGTGGCCGCAAGCTCAGCTACATCGCCACCGTGCAGGGCAACCGCAACCTGCTGATCGGCAAGGCCTACACCGCCCAGCTCGGCCTCCAGCCTGGCGATGAATTCGAGATCAAACTCGGTCGCAAGCAGATCAAACTGATCCCCCTCGGCAGCACCGACGAGGACGAGTGATCGCTGGCTGGCCGCCCCCTGTTCGCCAGGCAGCGCGGCAGAGCCACCAGTCACGCGTGCTCAGGCGTCGCCACGGCGGCGCCTTTTTGCTGGGCACCAGTCCAGTGCCGTCGCGCAGGGTGCTCCAGCGCCTAGGGTAAACAATTCCGGCCCTCGTGCAGCTCCAACTCCCTCGAGCCATCCCCTCCCCAGAGGCCCCGATGTCTGGCTCCGGGAGTGCGGTGTCTCCGAAGACACTGGATCGGCTGCCGGATTCCCGGAAGCCTGCCTTCCGGATGCGCAGGATCCTGCATGGCCTGGGACCGGTCTTCATCCTGGTGGTGCATCTGGGATGCCTGCTGCTGCTCTGGACAGGGCTCGGCGTGGGGGCCGTGGTCTGGGCCACGGCGCTCTATCTGGTGCGGATGCTCGGCACCACCGCCATCTATCACCGGCTGATCACCCACCGCAGCTACGCAGCGCCACGGCTGGTGTGGTGGCTCGGCTCCCTGGTGACGGCCTCCGCCGGGCAGATGGGACCAAGCTGGTGGAAGGCCCACCACCTGAGTCATCACCGCCACGTCGATACGGCAGCCGATCCCCACAGTCCCCTCACCACCGACAACGGCTGGCGGGGTTTCTGGCATGCCCAGGTGGGCTGGCTGCTGAGCCCGGACTTCCATCCCGCCAGCCTGCCGCCGGATGTGGAGGCCGATCCGGTGCTGCGCCTCATCGATCGGCTGCACATCGTGCCCCCCCTGGCGCTGGCCTGGCTGTCGTGGCAGATCGGCGGGGTGGAATGGCTGGCAGCTTTCTGCCTGAGCACCACCCTGCTCTTCCACGGGGTGGCCAGCGTGAACTCCGTGGCCCACCTGGCCGGCGATCAACCCTTCGCCACCGACGATGGCAGCCGCAACAACCGCTGGGTGGCCTGGCTCACCCTCGGGGAGGGCTGGCACAACCTGCACCATGCCTTCGAAGCATCGGTGCGCCAGGGCTACACCCTGCGCCGGGGTGAACTGGTGACCCTGCCCGATCCCACCTATCGCTTCATCCGCCTGCTGGAAACCCTGGGCTGGGCCAGGCGGCTGCGTTATCCGAGCGAGCGGGCCCTGCAGTCCCGGGCGCGCCTGCGCCCCCGATCCTGAAGGCCGAACCCGCCGGGAGCCAGCAAAAAGCGCCGCCGAAGCGGCGCCCACTTCTCCCTGGACCGCCCGACAGGAGCTGCAGAGCGATCCCAACACCAGGGTGCGCGGGCGGGAGAAGCCAGGCCAGAGAAGCGCAGAATCACCACAGCTTTACCTCGATCATGTTGTTTTGATTCGAGACGTTGCCCAGATCGGGGGTGGGGCTTGAGAAGCGTTCCATTTCACCGGAAAAGCCTGGTTCTTCACCCTGAATCTGGCCAGCATGGAGTGAGGCCGGAGGGAGACACATGCGCCTGGTTCCCGATGATCTCGCGGCTCCACGCACCATGCGTGAATGCAGCGATCCCGTGCTGATCGTGGCCGATGCCCTGCGCTACTTCGCCGGACACTTCCGCGAACCGGAAGCCCTGAGCAGCACCGCCCGCAGCCTGGGCGTCAGCGACGACTGCCTCGACTTCAGCTTCGATCAGATCCGCGGCATGACCCCGGCCGAGGCCCTTCAGGAACACCGCCTCAACAAACTCTTCACCTCCCTCACCGACCAGCCACGCCAGGGATTGAGCCAGGCGATCCAGGCCTGCGGGCTGGCACGCACCGCTGATGTGGTGCCCCTGTTCGAGCAGACCTTCGGCATCGAGATGCCCCTGTTTCTGCTCACCTGCCGCCGGGCCGCCGACGATCGTCAGTTCCGCCGCGCCCACCCTGAACCCCAGGCCCTCGTGCTGCAGCCGTGACCCCTGAGCAGCGGGTTGACGCGCTGCTGAACCAGCTCAGCCTCGCCGAGAAACTGCAGTTGCTCGATGGCGACACCCCGTTCTGGTCGGGGATGGCGGCCATCGCCCTCCACGACGCCTCCCATCGCCACCCGTGGCCCGCGGGCCAGCTGCCGCGGCTGGGGCTGCGCGGACCGCACTTCGTGGATGGGCCTCGGGGTGTGGTGCTCGTGGGCGGAGCCACCACCTTTCCCGTGCCGATCGCCCGCGGTGCCAGCTGGAATCCGGAGCTGGAGGAGCGCATCGGCGCGGCGATGGCCCGCGAAGCCCGCAGTTTCGGCGCCAACTGGCTGGCGGCGGTGTGCATCAACCTGCTGCGGCATCCCGGCTGGGGCCGGGCCCAGGAAACCTACGGCGAAGATCCGGTGCACGTGGGCGCCCTGGGAGCCGCCTGCAGCCGCGGCATCGAGCGCCACGCCATTGCCTGCGTCAAGCACTTCGCACTCAACTCCATCGACAGCTCCCGCTTCCTGGTGGATGTGCAGGCCAGCCCCCGGGTGCTGCACGAGCTCTACATCCCCCACTTCCGGGCCTGCGTGGAGGCGGGGGCCGGCTCGGTGATGAGCGCCTACAACCGGGTGAACGGGATCTGGTGCGGTCAGCATCCCCAGCTGCTCACGGAGATCCTCAAGCGCCGCTGGGGCTTCCGCGGCCTGGTGGTGACCGACTTCATCTTCGGTCTGCGGGATGGGGTGGCCGGTCTGCTGGCGGGGCAGGACCTGGAAATGCCCTTCGGCATGATCCTGCAGGGCTCCCTCCCGGAGGCCCTCGAGCCCGCCCAGGAGCCGGGCCTTGAGGGGAACCCGGGGCTGCGGCCCGTGCTGCTGGAGCGCATCGATGACGCCGTACGGCGCCAGCTGCGCCTGCAGCTGCAGATCCCCGAGGGGGTGTATCCACCATGGCTGCGTCGATGCCCGGAGCATCTCGCCCTGGCCCGCGAGGCGGCACTGCAGGGGATCGTGCTGCTGCGCAACGGGTGCCCCAGCGGTGATGCCGAGCCCCTGCTCCCCCTGCGGGCACTGACCTCCCTGGCCGTGATCGGCCCCTTGGCCGATGCGGTGAATCTGGGGGATCGCGGATCGTCCGACACGCGCCCGCCCCCCGGGGCCGTGGTCACGCCCCTGCAGGGTCTGCGCCCTACCCGGCCTGGGCGATCCCCCATGCCGATGGCCGCGATCGGGCAGGGGCCGGGGCCCTGGCAGCCCGCTGCGACGCGGCGGTGCTGGTGCTGGGGCTCGACTGGCGCCTCGAGGGTGAACACATTCACCCCGGCGACATCGCCCCGATCCTGGAGCAGATCCCTCCGCCCCAGGGGCTGCGGACCCGGCGGCTCTGGCCGCGGCTGCAGCCGCTCTGGCGACGCTTCACCCAGCTGATTGCGGCGATCACCCGGTACGGCTCCGCGCGCCAGGGGGGGACTTCGCCGCCGGCGATCGCACCGACCTGACCTTGCCCCAGGAGCAGGTGGCCCTGATCGAGGCCGTGGCCGCCGCCAACCCCCGCACCGTGGTGGTGCTGATGGGCGGCGGCGCCATCCTCACGGCCGACTGGGACCACCTGGTGCCGGGTCTGCTGCTGCTCTGGTATCCGGGTGAGCAGGGTGGCCACGCCCTGGCCGATGTGCTGTTCGGGGCCGTGTCGCCCTCAGGCCGGCTGCCCTTCACCCTCCCCCACCACGCCGACCAGCTGCCCCCTTTCGAGCCGCGGGCGCCCTCCGTGGTCTACAACCTCTGGCATGGCTACCGGCGTCTGCAGCACCAGGGCCAGGAAGCCGCCTATGCCTTTGGCTTCGGGCTTTCCTACAGCCGCTTCGCGGTCGGCGACCCGGCGGTGCGGATGGCAGCCTCTGGAGCAGGGAACGCCGGGGGGGAAGGGGTGGAGCTGAGCCTCGGCCTGCGCAACAGCGGCCCGATGACGGCGGCGGAAGTCCTGCAGGTGTATCTGGAGCCCCCCGGGCACCGCATGGAGCGGCCGTTCCGCACGTTGGTGGCCTTCCAGCGGCAGACCCTGGCACCCGGGGAACAGCAAAAGCTCACGCTCCTGATTCCGCTGCGACGGCTGGCCTGCTTCGATGCGGGGCGTGATGGCTTCGTGCTGGAGCCAGGCCTTCACCGGCTGGTGGTGGCCCGCCATGCCGACGATGACGGTCTGGCCCTGGAGCTGACCCTGCCTGAGGAGGTGGTGGAGCGCTACTGGGAGGCCTGAAGGCGGGCCAGGCAGCCCCGGAGGCGGCGGCGGTTGTAGCCCTGCAGCAGCAGGCACGGCAGGTTGAAGGCCGTGGCGAACAGCAGATTCACCGCCACCCCTGCCGGCGGCAGCCACAGGGCCGTGACCAGCCCCGCTGCCCAGAGGACCCGATGCACCAGGGCAGCCCGCCGGGTTTCGAGCAGCAGGCGCCCCAGGGCGGCCGGATCGCGGCGCACCAGGCTCGCCTTGGCAATGCCACCCGGCAGGGCGGGACCGGCGTCTGGGATCCAGCGCTTCCACAGCCGGATGCCCGGGGGCTCCCACCTCCGGGTGTGCTGCCGCGGCGCCCCCCCCGGCCTGCAGCCAGCGCTCCGGCACACGGTTGGCCAGCAGGCCGATGAGCAGGGAGCTCAGCACCCAGAACAGAACCGAACTCAAGACCATCCAGGCACTGGCTGCCAGGCCGCCCCTGGCCGCGATCGCCGCCCCAGTGGTCATCGGCGGGTCCGGAATCGACGCCCTTTCCAGCGCACCTCTCCCGCAGCGGTGGCGAAATTCTTGTCGAAGCCCACCACCATGTCGGCCAAGCCCCCGGGGTACATCCGGTAGGCGAGGACGCCCGCACCGACGAAGGCACTCACCGGCAGCCCGGCCTGTTCGTAGCAGTGGGCCAGAAACCAGTCCTCCACCACCCTGCCGGCCACCGCTTCATGTCCGCCGGCCCGCTCGTAGTCAGCCCGGCTGCTCACCAGGGCAGGCCCGAAGGCCACCCCGCAGCCCGCCCCCAGCGGCACCGCCATCAGGCCCACCAGGTTGAACAGCACCGAGAGCTGCTCGTAGGCCTGTTCGGTGCGGTGATAAGGCTGCACGGAGACGAGGCCGCCGAGGCGTTCGTGGCAGGCCAGCAGCCGCTCCAGGCAATCCGGCTCGGGCTCGGTGTCGGCATCGAGGAAGACCAGGAGCTCGGCGGTGCTGGCGGCCACTCCGTGGTGCAGAGCCCAGGGCTTGCCGCACCAGCCCTCGGGCAGAGGGGGGGGACTGCACCACCCGCAGCGGCAGCGCCGTCGCCGCTGCCCGTTGGCGGGCGATGGTGGCGGTGCCGTCGGTGGAGTGGTCGTCGATCACGATCACCTCGTCGGGCTGGCGCTGCTGGCGGGCCAGCGCCGCCAGCAGGTGGGGCAGGGTGGCGGCCTCGTTGCGGGCCGGGATCAACACCGCGACCCTGCGCTGGAGCGTGGGCCGGCCGATGGGCAGCAGCGGCAGACGCAGGGCCAGGAGCCAGCCCAGCAGCCAGCGCACCAGCAGGGAGACCTCCAGCCACCCCAGCCAGCCCGGTACAGGGGCCAGCCAGCCGCTCCCCAAAAGGCCACCCGCCTCCGTCATGGCCGCAGCAGCTCCCGCGCCAGGGGACGGATCGCCGCCGGATCGCGCAGGAGCTGGGGATGGGTGAGCACCGGCAGCATCGTGCGGGCACCAACGGGCAACACGGCCCGCCATCCCGGCACGACCGCCAGATCAAGCGCTGAACAGAAGCTGTGGCACTCAATGCGGCGCAGGGGGTCGAGATTGCCGTTGAGGCGCTCCAGCAGGGCACTGCCTGCCTTGAGGTCGGCGATAGCGCCAAACAGCCGAGCCGGCCAGGGCAGGGCGGTGAGGGTGCCCTGCTGAGGACTGCCCACGCTGATGAAGCGCCGGGTGCGGCGATAACCGCCCAGCAGCTGGATCCAGGTGCGGCTGATCACCCCACCGATCGAGAACCCCAGCAGGTCGATCGGCTCCCGGGAGCCGAAGGCGGCCTCGATATGGCCCCCCAGCAGCTCGGCGGGGTCCGCCACCGGGGTCCGCCCCAGCCGCAGGGGCAGGGCGGGAATCAGCAGGGGCTGGCGCCCTTCCCCCAGTGCCCGCTTGAGACCGGCGAACACCTGCGGACTGTCGAGCAGCCCATGCACCAGAACCAGGGGAGGGCTGGACATCGGGCCGCGGGCACAACCCCGTTGATCTCCCTAGCTTGGGACCAGGGGCTCCTCAGCACCACGCTCATCCTGGCGGCATCGCCCTTGGCTTTCTGCTCCAACTGCCAGCACATCACGGGCTTTCCAGGACCGATCTGCCAGTGCCAGCTGTGGCAGCGGGGGCTGACCGTTGCCGAGGCCTCGCTGCGCACCTGCCCCCTGTGGACCCCCCGCAGCAGCGGCAGGCTGGCCGCCGACGAAAAACCGGAGGGCTGAGCGGAGCCCCCGACACCCGGGAGGGGGGACGATGCCCTGCACGGGAAATCGGATGCCCTGCCGGGCCAGGCCGGGGCGGCCCGGCCCGGCCAAGCTGCATCCACCTCCCCAGCCCACTGCCTGCTCCAGCCGATGCCCCGATCCTGGTCCCTGATCCCGAATCGCCAGGCCATCCCCAGCGAGCTGCTGGCCGGCCTGGTGGTTGCCCTGGGAATCATTCCCGAGGCCATCGCCTTCTCGATCGTCGCCGGCGTCGACCCCCAGGTGGGCCTGTTCGGCTCGATCTGCATCCCGATCGTGGTGGCCCTGCTGGGCGGCCGGCCGGGAATGGTGTCGGCCTGCACGGCTGGTGTCGCCCTGCTGATGGGGGACCTGATGCAGGCCCATGGCCTCAGTTACCTGCTGGCCGCCTCGATTCTGGCGGGAGTGTTCCAGATTCTCTGGGGCTACCTGCGGCTGGCCCAGCAGATGCGCTTCGTGCCCCGGGCCGTGACGGTGGGCTTCGTGAACGCCATCGGCGTGCTGATCTTTCTGGCCCAGCTGCCCCAGCTGGGCCTCGGCCGCGATGGCGGCGAGAGCATCCCAAGCCTCGCGGCCCGCGGCGTGGCGGTGAGCTGGCCGTGGGTCTGGGGCCTGGTGGCCCTCGGCCTGGGGATCATCTATCTGCTGCCCCGACTCACCCAGCGGGTGCCCTCCACGCTGGTGGCGATCCTGGTGATCAGCGGCCTGGCCGAGTGGTGGCAGCTGCCGATTCCCCGGGTGGGGGACCTGGGCCAGCTGCCCAGCAACCTGCCGGTGTTTCGGATCCCGGAGGTCTTTGCCTCCATCGACACCCTGGGGATCATCCTGCCCACGGCCCTGGCCATTTCCCTGGTGGGACTGCTGCAGTCGTTTCTCACGGCCAATGTGGTGGAAGACCTGCTCGATGACGAGGCCGACTACGAGGCCGAGGCCCGGGCCGAGGGGCTGGCCAACATCACCGCCGGGCTGTTCGGCGGCATGGCCGGCGCCGGCATGATCGGCCAGTCGGTGATCAACCTGGAATCCGGTGGCCGCCATCGCCTCTCCACCCTCACCGCCGGGGTGGGTCTGCTGATCCTGGTGATCTCCCTGAGCAGCTGGCTGGCGCGGATCCCGATGGCCGCCCTGGTGGCCGTGATGATCATGGTGTCGATCAGCACCGTGAACTGGAACTCCCTTCTCAAGGCAAGGCTGATCCCGAAGAGCGACACGGCCGTGATGCTGGTGACCCTGCTGCTTGCGGTGATCACCCGCAACCTGGCCATTGCGGTGCTGGTGGGGGTGGCCTTGGCAGGGATTCTGTTCAGCCGCAAGGTGGCCAAGGTGATCGCCGTCGATCCCCAGTGGCTGGGCGACGATCACCTCCGCTACACGGTGCGCGGCCAGCTGTTCTTCGTGAGCACGGTGTATTTCCTGGCCGGCTTCAAACGCCACGCCCATCCGGCCCGCGTCACCATTGACATGGGCACGGCCCACGTGTGGGACCAGAGCGGCATGCGCGCCCTCGACCAGGTGATCCGCAAGCTCCAGCAGGCGGGTTCGCAGGTGGATGTGGTGCGGCTCAACCCGGAGAGCCTCGATCTCTTCCGCCGCATCAGCGAGAGCAGTGACGCGGTGCTCAGCAGCCAGGCTGCGTCTCCGCTATGAGGGCAGGGCTGGCTCCTCGGAGCCGCCCACGGCCAGCACGCACACGAGGCCTCGATGGCGATCAACACGGCCGTTCTGCTCGCCGGGGTGTTGCTGCTGCTGGGCATCGCCTCCAGCAAGTTCTCCGCACGCCTGGGGGTGCCAGTGCTGGTGCTGTTCCTGAGCGTGGGCATGCTGGCGGGCTCAGAGGGCCTGGGGCGCATTCCCTTTGAGAACTACGGCCTGGCCAACAGCATCGGCAGCGTGGCCCTGGCCCTGATCCTGTTCGATGGCGGCCTGCGCACCTCCCTGGCCGCCGTGCGCCTGGTCTGGCAACCGGCGCTGGCCCTCTCCACCGTGGGGGTGCTGCTCACCTCCCTGCTGACCGGCGTGGTGGCGGCACACGTGCTCGGCCTGCCGCTGCTGCAGGGTCTGCTGCTCGGCAGCATCGTCGGCTCCACCGACGCGGCGGCCGTGTTTTCGGTGCTGCGCACCAGTGGCCTGAAACTGCCGGAGCGGGTCACGGCCACCCTCGAGGTGGAAAGCGGATCCAACGATCCGATGGCGATTTTTCTCACCCTCGGCCTGATCGGCGTGATCGCGGGCGACGCGGGATCCGCCGCCGACCTGTTGAAGCTCTTCATCAGCCAGTTCGGGATCGGCGGCCTCGTGGGCATCGGCGTGGGCCGCCTCGCCACCTGGGCGGTGAACCGGATCAACCTCGACTATCCGGGCCTGTACCCCCTGCTGGCCCTGGCCTTCGGACTGCTCTCCTTCGGCCTGGCGGCCGTACTGGGCGGCAGCGGTTTTCTGGCGGTCTACCTGGCCGGCATCGTGCTTGGCAGCAGTTCGATCGTCTTCCGCAGCGGCATCTTCTCCTTCCACGACGCCACCGCCTGGCTGGGCCAGATCGTGCTGTTCGTGATGCTGGGGTTGCTGAGCTTCCCCAGCCGCCTGCTGGCCGTCGCCGGCGAGGGCCTGGGGATTGCCCTGGTCCTGATCGTGCTGGCTCGGCCGATCGCGGTGGTGGTGGCGGCCTGGCCCTTCCGCTTTCGCCGTCGGGAGCTGGCCTTTCTGGCGTGGGTGGGGCTGAAGGGGGCCGTGCCGATCACCCTGGCCACCTTCCCGCTGATGGCGGGCATCCCTGGCGGCCACCTGATCTTCAATGCCGTCTTCTTCGTGGTGCTGATCTCGGCCCTCACCCAGGGCTGGTCGTTGCCCCTCGTGGCGCGCTGGTTGCGCCTGGGCCGGCCGGCGGATCCACCACCGCCGCTCTCGGTGGAGATCAACGCCCTGCGCCATGTCGATGGCGAAATCATCGATTACACCGTTCCAGCCACTGCCGCCATCGCCGGGATCGCCCTGCGCGATCTGGCCCGCCCCGATGGGATGGTGGTCACCCTGGTGGTGCGGGGGCGACGGGTGATCATTCCCCGGGGAGCCACCTCGCTGGAAGCCGGAGACCACGTGTTCGTGGCCCTGCGCCGCTCACTGAAACCGTTGATCGACCGGCTGTTTGCACCCGATGCCTCAGCGCTGGCCCTGCCCAGGGGACACGCTCTGTGCTTCCCGGCGGCCACCAGCCTGGCCCAGCTGCAGCGCTTCTTCGTGGTGCCGTTGCCCCTTCACCGGGACGGAGCCGGCGGATCGCTGGGCGCGTTGCTGCAGGGCCAGGGGCAGGGAGGGGCGCTTGCCCTCGGGGACCTCTGGATTGAGACCGTGCCACCGGGCGACGTGGTGAAGGTGAGCATCCCGCCCCTGCCAGGGCCCCGGCCTCAGCCGCCCGGCTGAGGGCCCAGGGTGCGCCGGGCCCTGGCGTGGAAGACCGTGCGGCCCATCACCCACGGGCGGTGCAGCAAGCTGGAGAGACGCGCGACCTCCCATGCCTGCCATCTCTCCGGAGCGATCTGTCGGTCGCCTGGCCCCACCCCTTGCTGGTCGCAGCCAGGACGCGCCAACAGGCGATCGTGCCGGCGCGGCCAGGGGCTTCGGTCGGGCCCAGGGGGAGCGCGGCGCCCGACGCCGCAGTGGTGGCAGGCGCCGCCCGGCCCTGAGCGCGAACGACTGGGGCCCCCTCGGCAAGCATCCCGATCTGGATGCCATCGTTGCCCGCCAGCGCCTGCATCTCCCACTGGCGGGACGGCTCACCCCCCTGCAGGTCAATCAGGCCTGGAAACGTTGCGCGGCGGAGCACCACCCGGACCGGGGCGGCGACCATGCCGCCATGCAGCGGGTGAATGGCGCCCGGGATCTCCTCCTGGCCCGGGATCCCGACTGAAACCCTCTGAGCCGCACAGTGACAACCGACGCGTTCGAGGAGAACAGCCAGATCCGCTGGGGCGAAGAGACCGCCAGAGTGGAATTCAGGCCTGATTGGAAGGGCGTCAGCTGCCCCTGGCGCCATCTCGCCAGGTTGGAACCGGATCAGTCCTGGTTCGATCTGCCTGAACCCGACATCAACAGGCAGTCGCAGCTCTACGTGCGGAGGGATTCAACCGCGCCCATTCCACCGGAAGCGGTGGCGGCGATGGAACTGGTGGAGGCCGGAGCCTCGGAAGCCTTCGTGGTGGAGAACTGGCTGGGAATCGGCGTGATGAACCACCAACTGATCGGAACCCGAAAGAATCACCGGATCTGGGAGCTCATCGCGGCCTACAGGAGAGAGAGCGGCAAGAAGCAAGGCGGAGGCTTCCCGGATGTTGTCGCCTACTGGCCGGATCAGACGGTTTCACTCTGCGAGGTGAAGGTCAGGGGCAAGGACCGCCTCAACCAAAATCAGATCCAGGGGATCCGGCACCTGAGATCGATCCTGGGTGCACGGCTGGATCTGCGGGTCTACGCGTGGCTCGGCAATTGACCCCGAGTCCACCTGAACGCCGCTGCTGAGACTCCCTGAAAAGCCAGTGGCATGTCCCAGGCGGTCGGAATTCGGGCCAAGGGGGGCCTGAATCTCCGAGAGGGTGTGGGCGATGAACCCACCGCGTGCATGGGTCGCCTGAGATTCGAACTCAGGACCAATCGGTTAAAAGCCGAGTGCTCTACCGCTGAGCTAGCGACCCGCGCCCGTTGGGCACCGATTGAACGTATCACCCAGGGGTGACATCCTCCAACCGCCCTCGGGCAGGCCGGAGAATGCCCCTGCTCCCTGCCGGAAGCCCCGGTCTGCCAACCACCGTGAACAGCAACCAACCCTGGCCCATGCCCCCCTGGCCGGCCCCCCAGGTGCACCCCCAGGCCTGGGTGGCGGCGACGGCGGTGCTGATCGGCGACGTGCAGTTGGAGGCCGGCGCCAGCCTCTGGCCCACGGCCGTGGCCCGCGGCGACGTCTGCGCCATCCGGGTGGGGGAGGGCAGCAACGTGCAGGACGGCGCCGTGCTCCATGGGGATCCGGGCCAGCCTGTGCTGATCGGCCGGGACGTGACCATCGGCCACCGCGCCGTGGTGCATGGGGCCACCTTGGAGGATGGCTGCCTGATCGGCATCGGCGCCATCGTGCTCAACGGGGTGACGGTGGGCAGCGGTGCCCTCGTGGCGGCAGGGTCGGTCGTCACCAGGGACGTGCCGGCGGGTGCCCTGGTGATGGGGGCCCCCGGGGTGGTGAAACGGGAGCTGAGTGCGGAGGCCATCGCCCACCAGCGCGACCATGCCAGGCGCTACCGGGAGCTGGCCATGGCCCACGCCGGTCTCGGGGCTCCGGCGCTGCACGGGGCTCCGGCGCTGGAATGATTGCCAAGTGCTGCAGAGCAGGCGGGCCGCAGCGGCGGCAGCCGGGCAGTCCTTAAGATCCCTGCATTCTTGACCGCTTTCCCCATGGACCTTCGGCTCGTGCTGGTTGCCGCTCCGATCGTTCTGGCTGCGGGCTGGGCCGTGTTTCACATCGGCCGTGCCGCTGTCGGCCAGCTGCAGCTGATGATTGCCCGCGCCCGCGCCTGAAGCCGGCCCAACCGTTGAGCGTCCTGGTGATCGGTGCCGGTCTGGCCGGCACCGAAGCGTCCTGGCAGATCGCCCAGGCCGGCATCCCGGTGCGACTGGTGGAGATGAGGCCGGTGCGCCGCTCCCCGGCCCACCACAGTGGCCAATTCGCCGAGTTGGTCTGCAGCAACAGCTTCGGGGCCCTGAGCAGCGATCGGGCAGCGGGTCTGTTGCAGGAGGAGCTGCGCCGCCTCGGCTCCCTGGTGATTCGGACCGCCGACCAGCACGCCGTACCCGCGGGGGGCGCCCTGGCAGTGGACCGGGGCCGCTACAGCGCCGCCCTCACGGCTGCCCTGGAGCAGCACCCCCTGGTGACGGTGGAGCGTCGGGAGCACACCGAGCTGCCTGGGGCCGGCGAGATCGCCGTGCTGGCCACGGGCCCGCTCACCAGCGAATCCCTGGCCGATCAGCTGCGGGCCTTCACCGGCCGCGCAGACTGCCACTTCTTTGATGCGGCGAGCCCGATCGTGGAGGGCGAGAGCATCGACCTCTCGGTGGCCTTCCGCGCCTCGCGCTACGACAAGGGCGACGCCGACTACATCAACTGCCCGATGAACAAGGAGCAGTTCCTCGCCTTCCGTGAGGCGCTGCTGGAGGCCGAGCAGGCCGAACTCAAGGACTTCGAAAAGGAGAACGCCACCTTCTTCGAGGGCTGCCTGCCGATCGAGGAGCTCGCCCGCCGCGGCGAAGACACGATGCGCTACGGCCCGCTCAAGCCGATCGGCCTGTGGGATCCCCGCTGGGGCGATGTGAACGACCGCGACGTGCGCCGCGCCAACCGCGCCTATGCCGTGGTGCAGCTGCGCCAGGAAGACAAGGACGGCCGCCTCTGGAACCTGGTGGGCTTCCAGACCAATCTGAAATGGGGTGAACAGAAGCGGGTGCTGCGCCTGATCCCGGGGCTGGAGAACGCCGAATTCGTGCGCTTCGGGGTGATGCACCGCAACACCTTTCTGGAATCGCCCCAGCTGCTCGATCCCACCCTGCAGTTCCGCCAGCGCCCCACCCTGCTGGCCGCGGGGCAGATCACCGGCACCGAGGGCTACGCAGCCGCCGTGGCCGGGGGCTGGCTGGCCGGCACCAACGCCGCCCGCCTGGCCCGGGGAGAGGAGCCCATCAGCCTGCCGCCCACCACCATGCTCGGCGCCCTCACCCACTTCATCGCCGAGGCGCCCTGCGGGGGCGGGGGCAAGGGCGGCGGCTTCCAGCCGATGCCGCCCAACTTCGGCCTGCTGCCGGAACTGCCGGAGCGGATCAAGGGCAAGCGCGAGCGCTATGGCGCCTACCGCGACCGAGCCCTGGCAGATCTGGCACCGTTCACCCAGCCGGCGCTGGCGCTGGCCTGAGCGCCCCAGCCCCCGACCGGCCGCTTCCTGCCCAGCGGGGGACAAGCGACGGATCCCGGGTTCCTAGGGTCGCGGCAACGCCACCCACCTCCGGCCCCTGTGACCGCCACCGCCTTGACCGCAACGGCCAGCACCAGCACCGATCCCGCAACCACCGCCTGGGACGTGATCGTGATCGGCAGCGGCATCGGCGGCCTGGTCACCGCCAGCCAGCTGGCCGCCAAGGGGGCCAAGGTGCTGGTGCTGGAGCGCTACCTGATCCCGGGGGGCAGCGGCGGCAGCTTCCGGCGAGAGGGCTACACCTTTGATGTGGGCGCCTCGATGATCTTCGGCTTCGGGGAGAAGGGCCACACCAACCTGCTCACCCGCGCCCTGGCCGACGTGGGCCAGCGCTGCGATACGGTACCCGACCCAGCCCAGCTCGAATACCACCTGCCCGGCGGCCTCAATGTGGCCGTGGCCAGGGATTACGAGCAGTTCCTGGCCGACCTCACCGCCCGCTTCCCCCACGAGGCCAAGGGGATCCGCGCCTTCTACGACACCTGCTGGCAGGTGTTCAACTGCCTCGATGCGATGCCGCTGCTGTCGCTGGAGGATCCCGCCTATCTGGCCAAGGTGTTTTTCCGGGCACCGCTGGCCTGCCTGGGCCTGGCCCGCTGGCTGCCTTTCAACGTGGGCGATGTGGCCCGCCAGCACATCAAGGATGCGCAACTGCTGCGCTTCATCGACATGGAGTGCTTCTGCTGGAGCGTGATGCCGGCCGACCTCACGCCAATGATCAACGCCGGCATGGTGTTCTCCGACCGTCATGCCGGCGGCATCAACTACCCCAGAGGCGGTGTGGGCGTGATCGCCGAGAAGCTGGTGGCCGGGCTGGAGCAGCACGGCGGCGCCATCCGCTACGGGGCCCGCGTCACCCAGGTGCTGATCGAGGGCGACGCTGCCTCCGCGCAGGCCGTGGGGGTGAAGCTGGCCAGTGGTGAGGAACTGCGGGCCCGCCGCGTGGTGAGCAACGCCACCCGCTGGGACACCTTTGCCACCGCCGAAGAGGGTTCAGACATCCATCGCCCGGCCGCTGCGGCCCTGGTGGATGCCGCCCACACCCCCAAGAGCGAAGCCACCTGGCGCCGCCGCTACAGGCCCTCGCCCTCATTCCTGTCCCTGCACCTGGGCATCGACGCGGCCCTGGTCCCCGAGGGATTCCACTGCCACCACCTGCTGCTGGAGCGCTGGGAGGAGATGGAGGCGGAGCAGGGGGTGGTGTTCGTGTCGATGCCCACCTTGCTTGATCCCTCCCTGGCACCGGAGGGGTGCCACATCCTGCACACCTTCACCCCCAGCGCGATGGAGCACTGGCGCGAGCTCTCGCCCAGCGCCTATCGGGCCAAGAAGGAAGCCGACGCCGCCCGCCTGATCCAGCGCCTGGAGGCGATCCTGCCGGGGCTGAAGGGCGCCATCCGCCACCAGGAGATCGGCACGCCCCGCAGCCACCGCCGCTTCCTGGGCCGCATGGGCGGCAGCTACGGACCGATCCCGGCCCTGCGCCTGCCCGGACTGCTGCCGATGCCCTTCAACCGCACCGGGCTGCGGGGCCTCTACTGCGTCGGCGATTCCTGCTTCCCGGGCCAGGGGTTGAATGCGGTGGCCTTCAGCGGCTTCGCCTGCGCCCACCGCATCGGCGCCGACCTGGGCCTCAACCCCTGGGCATTGCCGGCCTGAACCAACCGGCCATCGCTGCCATAGTGGCCAGAGAAGACCAGTGACCCGGCCACAGCGGGGGGGTGCGTGCACAGTCTGCGGTCCTGGCTGAAGCAGGAGCGACTGGCGGCTAGCGACAGCCGCTGGCTCCGAAACCTGCGCGCCGGAGGAGCACTGGTGCTGCTGCTGATCGGCCTGGAGGCGCTGCGTCGCTATCAGAACACCCGAGAGCAGCTCTCCAACTACCAGCAGGAACAGCTGCAGGTGCTGCAGTCGCTGGTGCGGGACAACAAACGCCCCCTCAACGACTGGGCAGCGTGGGACGAAGCTCTGGCATTCAGCGAAGGGCGTCAGCCCGACTTCGTAGAGCGCTTGATGCGCACCACCGCCCTGCTCGACGGCGGGGCCGTGATGGCGATCCATGACGGTGGCGGCCGCCGGCTGGCCCTTGAAGGCGTGGACCGGCAGGACCGGTCCAGCGACAGTCCGCTGATCCGCTGCCTCGATGACGTGAGCCGGGAGCGTCTGCGCCAGGCCGCTGACCATTTGCCGGTGATCTGCCCAAGCACCTCGGGCCCTCTGGTGGGCGGCATCGCAGTGATCTCCGACACCGACGGGATACGGCGCAGCAGCGCCACCCTCACCTACATGGTGCCCCTGCTCTCCCCGGGCGATGGTTCACCGCTGCGATCCGGCCTGCGCAGCCTCGCCGGCCAGCTGGTGCTCGATGGGCAAAAGTCAGGGCCAGGCGGCCAGCTCCGCACCGTCCAACCGGTGTTGTGGACCAGTGCTGGACGGCCGCTGCAGGTGCGTGAGCCCCCGTGGGGCGAACGGGTGTCCGGGGAATGGCTGGCCCTGGGCGGACTGGTGGCTGGCGGGCTGCTCCTGGCCCTGACGCAGCGCATGCGCTGGATGCTGGGCCAGAGACGCCTGCGGCTGGAGAGGCTTTGCCGCGAGCGCCTGGTGAACCAGCGCATCCGCGGCACGGAGCGCGAGCTGCGCCGCCTGCTCGATCAGGTGCAGATCGGCGAGGAGGGGTCCGACACCATGGCCTTTGCCCGGCTGCTGAAGCGTCACGAAACCGACCAGCCCGGAAACACCCCGGAGCAGGGACGGCTGGAGCGGCTGGCGGGACGGTTTGAACTGGTGTTGCAGACCGCCCGATCCCTGGCACTGCTGGATCTGATCACCGGCCTGCCAAACCGTAACTACTTTCTCGAGCGGCTCCACTGGGAAAGTGAACGCAGCGGCCGCAACGGCAGGCCCCTGGCCCTGCTGTTCATCAACATCGACAAGTTCAAGCAGATCAATGAGACCTACGGCCACAGCACGGGGGACAGCACGCTGCGCTTCGTCGCCGACGAGCTGCAACGGCTGATCGGCACCAACGACTTTCTGGCCCGCTTCGGTGGCGACGAATTCAGCCTGATCCTCGACACCATGGCCCTGGAGCCGGGTGACACGGCTGCGGTGCGCAGCCAGGCCCATGGGCGGGCACTCCAGCTGCTTGAGGCCTTCCGCTTTCGCGTCAGCAGCCAACCCGATCGGATCAAGATCAGCCTGAGCATCGGCGTCGCCGTGAGCGATGCCGGCGGCACCTCGGCAGAGGAACTGATCCGGCGCTCCGACATGGCGATGGTGATGGCCAAGACAGGCCATCATCAGCATGTCTCGGTGTTTGATCTGGAGAGCGACTGGGATGCACTGAACAACTACCGCCTGTTCAACGCCCTCCAGAGTGATATCAGCCATGCCCAGGAACGCTTTCAGATCCTCTTCCAGCCCATCGTCAATGCCGAGGGGCAGCTGTTGAAGGTTGAGGCCCTGGCCCGCTGGAACAACCCGGACTTCGTCAACGTGCCAGCCGACGTGTTCTTCGCCCTGGCAGAGCGCTACCGGCTGATGCCGGAGCTCGGCCGCCTGCTGCTGGCCATCACGCTGCAGGAGTTGAAGCTGCTGCGCGAGGACCTGCAACGCCCCGATCTGCCCTTGGCATTGAACATCAGTGCCAGCCAGCTCGCCGGGGAGGGATTCGGGCCGATGCTGCTGGCGGCACTGAGTGAGCAACGCATCACCGCGGACAGCGTGACCCTCGAGATCACCGAATCCGCGGTGGTGGAGACGAGCGTCGAACTCACCGACAACCTCGAGAGCCTGCGCCGCGCAGGCGTTCAACTGGCCCTCGACGATTTCGGCACCGGTTTCTCCTCGCTGCGCCTGCTGATGTGGCTGAAGCCCGATGAACTCAAGATCGACAAATCCTTCGTGCTGGCAGCCACCAGTGATTCGATCGCCCTTCAGATCGTGCGGTTGCTCCATGCCCTCTCCCGGGAGATGGGCCTCACCCTGGTGGCGGAAGGGGTGGAAGAGGAGGCCATGGTCCGGCTGCTGCGCGATGCCGGCCTGGAGCACTTTCAGGGCTGCCACTTCTCCCGCCCCATCAGCCGCCAGCAGCTGGCGGCTACAGGGAACCGCTTCCCGCCGCACTCGCCCCTCCCCCCTGCATAGCCTGGGCCGACCTGTGTGGTTGCGCTGACGATGAGCGGCTCTCCCCAACCCAGCGCCGCCGAACTGGCCCGCTATCTCGAGCAACGCGGCGAGCTGAGCAAGCCCTGGATGCTGATGCAGCTCCGCCTGGTCAAACTCAAGGAAGCCAAGGACACCCTCGATCCCGAGGACTACATGCGCCGGCTGCTGGAGGCCCATGCAGATCTGATGCGGCTGGGCGAGTTCTGGAACGGGCGCGAACGCGAGGTGTTCGGCGGGGAGTACACCCCGCCGACGCTGATCGAGCCATTGCCCGGCTCCGCCGACGACCGGTGATGCCCCCCACCCCGGCAGCGGAGGACTGCAGCCATGGGTCCCCGATCCGCTTCCCCATGGCGCCCCTGATCCGCTTCACCCTGGTGAGCCTCTACCTGGCCCTGGCAGCACCCCTGCCCTGGCTGGCACCAGCTGGGCTGCAGACGGCCCTGTGGCTGGCCCTGGCCGCCGGGCTGCTGCTGGTTTGGGCGGCCACCAGTGAAGAGGTGCAGCTGAGCAGCAGCGGCCTTCGCGTCGGCCATCCCGCCTGGTGCGCCTGGCTGCTGCGTCGGGGCTGGCAGCTGCCCTGGCAAGCCATCGAAGCCATCACCCCCGTGGCCACCAGCCAGGGCGGTCGCGTGTTTTATCTGCGCAGCGGGGATCAGTCATTCCTCCTGCCCCAGAGGATTGCCGCCTTTGATGTCTTTCTGCGCCGCTTTTCCCTGGCAACAGGCCTGGACACCAGCTCAATCGGCCGGATCAGCCCACCCTGGACCTATCAGCTGCTGGCGGGCCTGAGCGCCACCATGCTGCTAGCGGAACTGGCTTGGGGGCTGTTCACCCTCAGGGCCGCGGCCGCTCTCCCTGCCGTGCTCAGTTCCGGGCCAGGGAGTTGACCGCTGCCGGATCGTCAACCACCTCCGGCAGGTTGTCCAGACTGAAGCGATAGCCCTGCTGGCGCATCGTCTCGATGCCGCCCCCCTCACCGAGCCCAGCCTGCTCCAGCTTGCGACGCAGGGTGAGCACCTGGGTGTCGACGGAGCGGGGCCCCCCACTGAAGGGAGGCCAGGCCATGCGCAACAGCTCCTGACGGCTGCGCACCACCCCAGGTGGCATCAGGAGGGCACAGAGCAGGGCGAATTCCCGGGGGCTGAGTTCCACAGGCTGGTCGCGCAGAGTCACCTGGCGCAGCAGCAGGTGCACCTCCAGCGGCCCCACACAGACCCGTTCCTGCAGTCCGCTGCCGCTGCGGCGCAGCAGGGATCGGCAGCGGGCTGCCAACTCCTCCAGCCCGAAGGGCTTGCGCAGCACGTCGTCAGCCCCAGCATCCAGCAGATTCACCACGGGCTCCGACCCCGTGCGGGCCGTGAGCACCATCACGGGGCAACGGAGATGGGAAGCGAGGCGCAGGGCACTGCTCTCATCGAGCAGCTCGGCGCTCACCAGGAGGTCGGGAGCCTGGTCACGACAGAGATCGATGGCTTCCCGGGCCGAGGCCACGGCCGCGGCCAGATGTCCATCCTGGCGCAGGCGCTGGGCCAGCACGGTGCGCAAGGTGGCGTGAGGATCCACCACCAGCACCCGCTTGGCTGCACTGGCTCCAGGCGTGGCAGCAGCAGAGGGATCCCCCATGGGAGCAGCGGAAGGCGGCGTGGATGGGGATGGAGGTGACTGGGCGGACGCCATCGGTTCTGCCCGGATTGAGGCCTAAGCTAACGGACCTGACCAGGGCAGGCCGGTATCAGCCGCTGCCTTTGCAACTGACCACCGACGGGGCAGCCACCGCGGGTGGCACGGGAGGGCCACAATGGGCACGAGGGCACGCCCAACGATGACCGCGCTGCAGCACCCGGACGCCATTCGCCATTTCCAGTCGCTGTGCGACGCCTGCCAGGAACTGGCCCACCGCCACCACGGGCCTGGGGAACTGCGTCTCTACGCCGACGGCTACCTGCACGCCCTCCGCCGTACCGCCGTTCTCGATCCCCTGGCCCAGCGGCGCTTGGAAGAGCTGGTGGACCGCTGGATCCAGGATCCCTCCAGCTTCATCGGCGCCGATGGCGATCCCCGGACCCTCTACGAACCCGGGCGCCATCTCTGAAGCCCGGGCGCCAGGATCAGCTGGCCAGCGCCACCTCAAGCTGTTCGCGCAATTCCCCAGAGTTGTACATCTCGATCAGGATGTCCGATCCACCGATGAATTCCCCCTTGACATAAACCTGGGGGATCGTGGGCCATTCTGAATACTCCTTGATTCCCTGACGGATCTCCATGTCGGAGAGAACATCGAAGGTTTCGAATGGCACGCCGAGGGCATGCAGGATCTGCACCACATTGTTGGAGAAGCCGCACTGGGGCATCAGCTTGGTGCCCTTCATGAACACGAAGACGGGGCTGCTGGCAATCAGGGTTTCAATCCGTTGCTTGACCGTGGCATCCATGTTGGAACAGAGGAAGGACGAAAAGACGGGAAAAAGCGTGCAGGCCAGGAAGGCTGGCCCCGGGACGCATCAGGCCGGGGCTGAAGTCTGCAGGGCAAGGGCGTGAATGGCCTCGCTCGCCAGTTCCTGGCGGAGAGCCCCGTACACGAGCTGATGCTGCTTGATGCGGTTCAACCCCGCAAACGCTTCAGACACAACCTTGACCTGCAGGTGATCTCCACCACCGGTGAGATCTTCCACCTCAACGGCGGCATCGGGGAGGGCGCGATGGATGGCGGCCTTGACCTGGTCAGGTTGCACCATCAGGCAAAAGAAACTCGCCAGGAATCTAGTGGGCCTACTGGGCGGCCTGACCAGCGGTGTAGGGGGTGACGACGAAGCCGATCTCCACCAGTCCCTGGTAGGCCTTGCGGCCCTCCTCACTGGTGGGCGTCATCACCTTCACCACCTCCACCAGCAGGGGAACGGCCACCTCCGGCTGGTTGAGCCGGCGGAAGACCGCGGCCAGACGCAGGTTGGCCTGGGAGAGAAGGGTGAGGGTCTCGCGTCCCTTCTGATCCATCTCCCGGGGAATCCGGGCATCGAGGCCACGGAAGGACCCGCTCAGATCCCTGTAGAAGCCGAGCAGACGGCGGGAGAGATCCCGGGCCTGGTCGTAGAACCCCCGGGCCTCGGTGAGTCGACCGGCAGCGGCCGCCGCATCCCCCCGGGCCAGCAGCGCACGCACCCCATCGAGGCTGAGGGGATTGGTTGCAGCTGCAGAGGCGGGCTGGGCCTGCTGGGCGGCGGCGGGCAGGCTGAACGTCGGGGCGATGCAGAGCAGGGAGGCCAGAAGCGCACCACTCAAGAGCCGGTCGGGGCTGCGCACAGCGCTGCAAGGGCAAGTGGCCAAACTCTAGTGGGGGCTCCGGTGTGCTCCTGCAGCGATCAGAGCGCAGGCGCGGGTCTCCTGGGCCGCCATCGCCGCAGCCAGCTCCCTGGTGAAGGCGAGGGCCCCGTCGCGGCCCGGGGTAGTGATCCACATCGGCTCGCCGATGACCACAGCCGCCCGACCACAGGGACGGGGAAGTGCATGGCTGTAGGCAATGCCCACGGGCAACACCGGCACGGCAACCCCACGGCTGGCCGCCAGGGCCGCCAGGCGCGCCAGCCCCTGGTGCAGGCGAAGGGCCCCGGGCCCCTCGCGGCGGATCCGCCCCTCGGGAAAGACGACCAACTGCTCTCCCCGGGCCAACAGATCAACGGCGTGACGCAGACTCGCCAGGGTGGGGCGGGCCTGGTTCACCGCAAAACAGCCCAGGCGCCGCAGCAGCCAGCCCTGCAGACCGCGCATCTCATCGAGCGTGACCATGAAGCGGCAGTCGCGACCGGTGACCCGTCGCCCCGCGGCATGGGGCAGCAGCAGGGCATCCCAGCGGGCCTTGTGGGTGGGTGCCAGCAGCACCGGTCCAGCAGGGGGAAGACACCCGCGCCCCTCAACCTGAATCTCGCGGAACCAGAGGGGGAGGGCAAGGTCCTGGGTGGTGACCATCGCCAGCGGCCCCAGCCAGGGGCTCACGTGCGTGTTGACCAGACGATCGCCATCACCGGCCTGGAGCGCAGGCAGCCTGTCGGTCGGTTCGGCCGTCTCCGCCGTCAACACAGGCGATCCATCACCTCCAGACCTTAGGGAGCCTGCCGTCGCCGTCTGTTCGACCTCGGGCAGTTGCTGGGCCGGCAGCCGTCCATAGGATCCGGCGAGCGCAGCTCCCGCCATGGCCAGCCTCGGCGTCAACATCGACCACATCGCCAATGTGCGCCAGGCCCGCCGCACGGTGGAGCCCGATCCCGTCACCTACGCCCTGCTGGCCGAACTGGGCGGCGCCGATGGCATCACGGTGCACCTGCGCGAAGACCGCCGCCACATCCAGGACCGGGATGTGGAGCTGCTGCGGGCCACCGTGCGCAGCCGGCTGAATCTGGAGATGGCCGCCACCCCGGAGATGGAGGCGATCGCCCTGCGGATCCGGCCCGACATGGTGACCCTGGTGCCGGAAAAGCGCCAGGAGGTGACCACCGAGGGGGGCCTGGATGTGGCAGGCCAGCAGGCAACCCTGGCGGCGATGGTGGCCCGGCTCCAGGACGCCGGCATCGCCGTGAGCCTGTTCGTCGATGCCGATGCCCCCCAGCTGGAGGCCAGCGCCGCCACCGGGGCCCGCTGGGTGGAGCTGCACACCGGCACCTACGCCGAGGCTGGCTGGAGTGCGCAGCCGCGCGAACTGGCCCGGCTGTGCGAGGGCAGCTTCATCGCCCGCAGCCTCGGCCTGCGGGTGAACGCCGGCCATGGCCTCACGTATCAGAACGTCGAACCGGTGGCGGCCATCGAGGGTATGGAGGAGCTGAACATCGGCCACACGATCGTGGCCCGCGCCCTGGCGGTGGGGCTGGAGCAGGCGGTGCGGGAGATGAAGGCGATGGTCCAGAATCCCCGCCGCGATCCCCTGTTCGGCAGCCCCCGCCCATGACCACCTACCACTTCGTGGCCGCCAGCGAGCGCTTCCTCTGCGAGGAGGAGCCCCTCGAAGAGGTGCTGCGTGAGCGGGTGCGCAACTACGGCGAACAGGGCAAGGCGATCGACTTCTGGCTGGTGCGCCGTCCGGCATTCCTGGAAAGCAGCGACCTCAACGGCAGCGCAACGGCCGTGGCCCGGCCCGCCGCAGCGGTGGTCTCCACCGACGAGAAGTTCATCACGTTCCTGAAACTGCGGCTCGAATTCGTGCTTCAAGGGCGGTTCGACGCCCCCTCCGAGACCATTCCCGAGGCCCTCGCCACGCTCTGAGGGCCGCCCTCCGCGGGGGTTGACCCGGAAGTCAGAACAGGCCGAGAAAGCGACGCCGGGGCTGGTCTCCGGCTGTCCCCTCGCTTCCCTCGCCGCCACCGGGGGATGGGGGCCTGCCCTGGCCGCCGTCCTGCTGGTAGCGGGGTTTGTTGTCTCCGATGGTGAGCAGGGCCTCCTTGTTCTTCCACCACACCCAGTCGCGGATCGGCGGAGTGTTGGCGAGTTGCTCGCGGGTGAGCCCGAGGCCGAGCTTGGCGGAGGCATCCAGCAGCACATCCAGCATCGCCTCGCCGTCGCTGCAGCGCGCCAGGGCCTCGTTGGTGCGCCTGGCCCCGTTCAGCGCCTTCACCAGGGCGTTGACCCGCTGACTCACCGGCAGCGACTGAAGATCCATGGCGCCCCTTGCCGTCTGGGGCGACCGTACCAGCGCTGTTCGGCTGCGGGGGCTGACAAGCCGCGCTTTGAAAGGCAAGACTGGTGGCAACGCGACGGACCGATGACGTCCCCCTCACGTCCCAGCCACCATTGGGTGATCGGGGACGTTCACGGCTGCGCCGACTCCCTCCGGTCCCTGGTGGCCCTTCTTCCCGGGCGCGATCGCCTGGTCTTCTGCGGGGATGTGATCAATCGCGGCCCCCGCATCGTTGAAACGATGGAGCTGGTCTGGACCCTGGTGAGCAGTGGCCGGGCCATCTGGCTGCAGGGCAACCATGAGGCCGACCTGGTGCAGGCCCTCCACGCGGGCCACTGGCAGGCCCAACGGGCCCTGGCTGGCTGCGACACCTATCGCCAGCTGGGCGATCGCCAGAGCCGCCAGTGGCTGGAACGCCTGGAACAGCTGCCCCTCACCTACCAGGGAGAGGGCTGGCTGGCGACCCACGCCGGCTTTGATCCCGACACATGGGTGCCCGATCTGAGCATCCGCACGCCGTTCTGGCAGTCCTACGACGGTCGATTCGGCACCGTGGTGATCGGCCACACTCCGGGCCACGAAGTGCGCCGGCTCGAACACATCGTGATGGTCGACACCGGCGCCTGCTACGGCGGCGAGCTCTCCGCCTACTGTCCGGAGACCGAGGAGGTGCGGTCGGTGCCAGGGCTGCGTTCTCTGCCCAGCGCCAGCCTCAGATGCCCGGCCTGGATGGCCTGGGAGCGTCAGCCCCTGGCCGGCGGCCGGGGCTGACGCTCCACCCGGCCCGCCTTGCTCACCCTCTACCGCAGTAACCGCGCCGAGCTGCTGGCCCAGGTGCTGGCCACCCGGTTGCGCCTGGAGCCCCCGGGCCCGCTCGAACAGGTGCAGGTCGTGGTGAACACCTGGCCCACCAGCCGCTGGCTGGGGGAGCAGATCGCTCTGGGCATCTGTGATCCCACCGACGCCCCCGGGGGCGGGATCGCCGCCAACCTGCGCTTTCCCTTTCCCGCCGGCCGGCTGCGCGAGCTCGTGGATCAGCTGCTGGCCGGGGACGCTGTTGAGACCAGGAGCGCTGCGACCCCCGCCGGCTCCGACCCCTGGCGCGCGCAGAACCTGGTGTGGCCGGTGCTGGAGCTGCTGCCAGCCCTGCTGGAGGCGCCGGAGGCGACACCGCTGCGGCAGTGGCTGGAGCGGCGCGATGCCGACCACCGACTGCTGGATGCACCTCTGTGGCAGCTCGGTCGTGCCATCGCCGACGCCCTCGACGACTACGGCCTCTACCGCCCCGCCATGCTCGAGGACTGGCTCCAGGGCCGCGATCTCGATGGCACCGGAGCGCCGCTGGCCGAGCCCCTGCGCTGGCAGCCCCTGCTGCTGCGCCAGCTGGCCGAACGGCTGGAGCGACTGCCCTTCGGGTTGAGGGCGCGGCAGGCGATCGCCCTGCTGCAGCAGGAGCCCGCCCCATCCGCCAGCCGGCGGACAGAGGCTGCCAGGTCAGCGGGCCAGCCCCTGCGCCTGTTCGGCCTGAGCAGCCTGGCGCCGGTGCAGGTGGAGCTGCTGCAGGCCCTCTCCCAGCGGATGGCGGTGGAGCTCTACCTGCTCACGCCCTGCCGCGACCTGTGGCACCGCCACGATGCCCGCGCCGGCGAGCCGCTGGGCAGCGACTGGCTGCTCGCCGTGCCGGGCCTGGAGGCCCGCTTCGGCCGGCTGGGAGCGGAGTTCCAGCAGCTGCTGGAGGCCAGCGGCGACACGCAGCCGGGCACCTGGCACGACCACGACGCCTTCCTCCTGCCGGCCCGCGCGGCCCTGGACCGCCCGACCCTGCTGGAGCAACTCCAGGAGCGGCTGGCCACCGGGGAGACGGACCAACCCCTGGAGCGCAGCCCTGCAGACAGCTCGTTGGAGTTCCATGCCTGTCCGGGACGGCTGCGCCAGCTGCAGGTCGTGCGCGACCGGCTCTTGCAGCTGCTGGCGGCCGATCTCGAACTCGAACCGCGCGACATTCTGGTGATGACCCCCCAGGTGGAGGCCTTCGCGCCCCTGGTGGGAGCGGTGTTCGGCGACAGCGAGGCCACCGGCGTGACCCTGCCCTGGCGCCTCACCGACCGCAGCCAGCAGAGCGAGGCAGGCATCAGCCAGGGGCTGCTGGCCCTGCTGCAGCTGGCGGGGGACCGGCTCACCGCCACGGCCCTGGAGACCGTGCTCGGCTGTGCGCCCCTGCTGACCCACCAGGGGATTGATCCGGCGGAGGCCGGGGAGATCACGGCGCTCCTGCAGCGCAGCGGCTTCCGCTGGGGGCTCGATGGCCGTGCCCGCGGCGGTGACCCGCGCCACAGCCTGCGCTGGGCGATCGATCGGCTGGTGCTTGGGCTGGTGCTGCCCGACACCCCGGGGCTGGCGCCGGCCGAGACAGCCCCGCTGGCAATGGCGGGAAGCCTGGAGCAGCAGGGGCGCTGGCTGGCGCTGCTGCGGCAACTGGAGCAGAGCCTGGCCTGGCTGGGGCAGGCCCGCAGCGTGGCCGACTGGGTGGGCGGGCTGCGCGACCAGCTGGCCGCCCTGTTCGGCGACGGCGGCGAGCGGGCGTGGGAGCTGCAGAGCCTGCAGGCGGTGCTGGCCGACTGGAACGCCATCGCGGGTGCCAGCCCGCTGCTGCTGGAGGCGGCGGTGGTGGCGGAGGTGCTGGCCGAGCGCCTGAGCGAGGGCAGCGGTCGCTTTGGCCACCGCTCCGGCGCGCTCACGATCAGCGCCCTGGAGCCCATGCGCGCCATCCCCCACAAGGTGGTGGTGCTGATGGGCCTCGATGCCGGCGCCTTCCCGCGCCAGCGCCAGCGCCCGGGATTCCACCTGCTGGAGCAGCAGCGCCGCCTCGGCGATCCGAGCAGCGGCGATCAGGATCGCTACGTGCTGCTCGAGAGCCTGCTCTCGGCCCGGGGACACCTGCTGATCAGCTGGAGCAACCGCGACGAACGCACCGGTGAAGCCCAGGAGCCGGCCGCGCCGGTGCGCCAATGGCTCGACCTGCTGGCCCTCCAGCTGGAGGGTCAGCTGCCCCTGCGCGAGCACGCCGCCAGCCCCCTGGAGCGGCGCAACTTCCTGGCGGAGCCCCACTGGCCGCCGGCCAGCTGCGACCGGCGCCTGCTCCTGGCCCGCCGCCAACTGGACACCGCGAACGAGGCGGCGGTCGCGGGCCTGGCCTGGCGCCAGCTGGAACCAGGCGGCAACAGCGGCCAGCCGGCCCCGCCGGATACCCCCGCCGAAGGCTGGGCCGACCTGCGCGCCTGGATCGAGGCACCCCAGAGCCGTTGGCTGGAGGAGCTGGGCCTGCGGCCGCGGGAGTGGGAGGAACCGGTGCGCGACCTGGAGGATCTGCGGCTGGATGAACGGCGCCGCGCCGCCCTGCTGCGAGCCCAGCTGGATGGCGACGGCCTGCCGCCACCGGAGCTCGACCCCGACTGGGCCGCCCTCGAGCGGGGACGGGGCGTGCTGCCGCCCCTGGCCGCCGGCGAGCTGGAGGTGGAGCAGCTCGCGACGCGCTGGCGCTCGCTGCAGGACTGCCTGGAGCGGCTGGGGCCGGCCCGCCAGGAGGCGGTGAGCTGGGGGGGGCTGGAAGCGGTGCTGCCCTGGCGGGGCCGCCAGCTGGTGCTCGCCCACACCGGCCGTCCCCGCTGCCGGCAGCGCCTGCGGTTGTGGCTGGAGCTGCTCCTGGCAGCCGCCGCCGGCCAGGCCCCCGCCGGCGCCACCCTGGTGGGGCGCGACAAGCAGCGCTTCCGCCTGCTGGAGCAACTCAGCGCCCCACCGCCCGCGCGCGCCGCCGAGCTGCTGGAGCAACTGCGCGGCTGGCGCGAGGCGCACCGCCTGAGCTGCTGGCCCCTGCCCCCGGAAACGGGCTGGGCCTATGCCGAAGCGGAAGCGGCCAAACCAAACCAGGGCCGGGGCTGGAGCAAGGCGCGTGACGCCTGGGAGGGGGGATTCAGCACTCCCGGGGAACGCTGCGAAGCGGCCCTGGCCCTCTGCTTTGGCAGCGATCAGCCCCTGGCGGAGTTGCTCACCCCTGCGGTGGAAGAGCTGGCCCTGGCGCTGCACGGGCCACTACTGGAGCTGCGGCAGGAGCTGAAGCCATGAGCCTGCCCCCGTTCGAGCCCAACGGAATGCCCCTGGACCCGGGCATCCGCCTGCTGGAGGCCAGCGCCGGCACCGGCAAGACCTTCGCCCTGGCCCATCTGGTGCTGCGGCTGCTGAGCGAGGGGCCGCGGCCCCTGGCGATCGAGCAGCTGCTCGTGGTCACCTTCACCGATGCCGCGGCCGCCGAGCTGCGCGACCGCATCGCCCGGCGCCTGCAGCAGGCCCTGGCTCTGCTGGAGGCTGCCGCCACCACCCCGGGCGAGGCAGAGCTGCCCGCGGATCTCGATCAACCCCTGGCGGACTGGCTGGCGGCCCGGGGGCCCGATCCCTCCGCCCAGCTGCGGGGGCGCCTGCTGCTGGCCCTCGAGCAGATTGATCGCGCCGACATCACCACCATCCACGGTTTCTGCCGCCGCGCTCTGCAGCGGCAGGCCCTGGAGGCGGGGCTGGGTCCAGCGGTGGCCCTGGAGAACGGTGCCGCCGAGCGCCGCGGCCAGATCGTGCACGACTACTGGCAGCAGCAGGTGCTGCCCCTGCCCAGCGCCCATCTGGCGGGCCTGATCAACCGCGGCATCGACCCCGACCGGCTGGCCAGCGTGCTGCAGGCCCTCGATGGCGATCCAGCCCTTGAGCTCGATCCGCTGCCCGAGACCTGGCAACTGGCGACGCCCCTGGCCGCGCGGCTGGCGGACCACTGGCTGGGGAACTGGCAACGCTTCCGCGCCCTCTGGCCGCGCGAGGCCGAAACCCTCGAGCAGAACCTGGCCGCCAGTGCCAGCGCCGCCAAGGCGATCGGCAACGACTACCGCCCCTACCGGCTCAAGCCCAAGCCGGACAAGGTTCAGGCCGTGGACGCCTGGCTGACGGGCCTGGAGCAGCCGCCCGGCTACGCGGAGCTGCTGGAGCGCAAGGAGCTCCGCGAGTCCTTCCACCCCGGCCCCGTGCAGAAGCTGGAAAGCGCCGCCCACGGCGACGACGCCCGCCTGCCCCAGGCCGAGCTGCTGGCGACGATCGCCGCGCTGGTGGACGGGCCGGCGGAACTTGTGCTGCTGCACTTCGCCCACTGGGGCCGGGCGGAACTGACTCGCCGGCGGGAGCGCAGCGGCGAGATGGGCTATGGCCAACTGCTGGAGCTGCTGGACCCCGGTGACCAGGGCGAAACCGCCCTCCTGCGGGCCGTCTCTGGCCGCTACCGGGCCGCCCTGATCGATGAATTCCAGGACACCGACCCGATCCAGTGGCGGATCCTGCAGGGTGCCTTCGGCGGCGATCCGCCGCGCCACCTGCTGGTGATGGTGGGCGACCCGAAGCAGGCGATCTACCGCTTCCGCGGCGGCGAGCTGGCCACCTACCGCCAGGCCGCCGACCAGGCCGCGGCCCGCTACGGCCTGGTGGAGAACCGCCGCTCCAGCGCCGGCCTGATCGACGGCTTGAACGCGCTGATGCGGCCCGGCCTGGTGCGCTCGCGGCTGGAGGTGCCTGAGGTGGTGTGCCGCGCTCGTGGCGCGTGCCTGACCTTGGCAGCCGATGAGCTGCCGCTGCAGCTGCTGGAGCTGGAGCCGGCCCAGCTGGAGGGCCAGGTGGCGGCCTTCTGCCAGAGCCTGCTGGAGCGCCACCTGCAGCTCTGCAAAGGCGACAGCCAGCGGCCGCTCGAGCCAGGGGACCTCTGCCTGCTGGTGAACACCCACCGCGAGGCGGAGGCCCTGCGGGTCGCCCTGGAGCGCCGCGGCCTGCCCAGCCGGCTGGTGAACCAGGGGGATGTCTTTGCCAGTGAAGGAGCCCGAGCCCTGCAGCGGCTGCTCGATGCCCTTGCCGCCCCCGGCGATCCCGGCCGTCTACGGTTGCTGGCCGCCTCCACCCTGATGGGCTGGAGCGCCGAGCGGATCCGGACTGCCCCCCTTGAAACCTGGGATGGGCTGGCAGACAGCCTGGCTCGCCTGGGGGAACGGCTGCCGCAGCAGGGGCTCACGGCGGTGGTGGGGCAACTGCTCGGCAGCGACGCCCTGGCCCGCCTGGCCCTGCGCGGCCGCGCCCTGGCCGATCTGCAGCAGGCGGCGGAGCTGGTGCAGGAGCAGATGCACCGCCAGGGGCTGAGCACGGCCGCCGCGGCCGACTGGCTGCGCAACCTGCGCCTGCAGGAGGACAGGGACATTCCCGATGCGCACCGGTGCCGCAGCGACGCCGCCGAATCGGCGATCGCCGTGGTGACCATCCACCGCAGCAAGGGGCTGGAATATCCGGTGGTGATCTGCCCCACCCTGTGGCGCGGCGAGCGCAGCACCCGCGGCGGCAGCGCCTCGGTGGGTCGCCGCTGGCGGCCGCCCGGCAGCCTGCGCCCCCGCCTGGATCTGCACCTCAACCCCCACTGGGGCTCCGGCCGGGACGCCGCCCTCCAGCACGCTGAAGCTGAACGGCAGGAGGCCGAACGCAAGGCCTATGTGGCCTGCACCCGGGCCCGTCACCTGCTGGTGCTGGGATGGGCCGGCGGCGATCAGGTCGAAACGGGCAACCCCCTCAGCCCCTGGCTGGTGGATGGCGAAGGGGACACGCTGCGCGAGCTGCCGCTGCAGCGAATCGATCCCGCCGCCCATCCACCCGCGCGCGAGCGCTGGCTTCCGGATCCCCCGCGCGGTGGGCTGGCACTGGGCCCGCGCCCCCAGCGCAACCTCGACAGCCGCTGGGGCCGGGCCAGCTACTCCGCCTGGACCCATGGCGCCGCCGCCCTGCCGCCGGAGGCTCGGGATGATGGCCGCGACAGCGATGCCCTGAGCCGCGATGGCGAGGACCCCGACGATGGCGAGGGAGGCCGCAAACCCGAGCTGAAGGAACAGCTGCGGGAACAGCAGCGTGATCCGGCCACCGATCAGGCTCCGGACACCTGGCCCGCCCTCGGCCCCCTGGCCCAGTTCCCACGGGGCGCCGGCCCGGGGGATGCCCTGCACCGCATGCTGGAGCAGATCGACTACCCCTGCCTGGCCCATGGCGCGCTGGAGGGAGCCCGGACGGTGGTGAACCGGGAGCTCGACCGGGCCGGCCTGCCCGCCGATCTGGCAGAGGGCGTGATCACAGCGCTGGAGCAGCTGGTGCAGACCCCCCTCGGAGGAGACCTGGGGGACCTGCGGCTGGCCGATCTGGAGCCGGGAAGCTGGCTCAATGAGATGGCCTTCGACCTGCCCCTGGCGATCCCCCCCGGTCGTGTGGTGCGCAGCAGCGGCCTGGTGGAGGTGTTCCACCGGCACCCCGGCGGCCGTTTCAGCAGCGCGTATGGCCGCCAACTCCTGGGGCTGAACGTGGCGAGCCGCGGGTTTCTCACCGGCTCGATCGATCTGGTGTTCCGCTGCGGCGAGCGCTGGTGGGTGGCCGACTGGAAGAGCAACTTCCTGGGCCAGCGCGACGCCCAAGGCACAACCCTGCGCTGCGGTCCAGGCGACTACGGCGCCGAGGCCATGGAGACGCTCATGGCGGCCAATCACTACCCACTGCAAGCCCACCTCTACCTGGTGGCCCTGCACCGCTACCTGCGCTGGCGCCTGCCCGGCTACAGCCCCGAACGCGATCTGGGGGGCTACGCCTATGTGTTCCTCCGCGGAGTTCCGGGGCCCCTGGCGGGCGACCCCCGCAGCGGCGTCCCCGGCGTGCTGGTGGAGCGGCCGCCGCTGGCGCGGCTGCTCGCCCTCGATGCGCTGCTGCGGGAGGGGCAACCATGAGCAGCCTGGCCCCGACCCTGCTCGACAGCCTTCTGCGCCTGTTGCCGGCCCCCGGCAGAACCCGGCTCGATCCAGCAGAGCAGCTCGCCCTGCGGCAGGTGGTCTCCGCCCTGGCGGCCGCCCTGGAGCGCGGAGAGCTGGGCCTCGATCTGGAGGGACCAGCACCACCGGAGCTGGAGCCGCAGGCAGACGGGGGCAGCGAGGCCTCCAGCCGTGCGGCCCCCGGCTGGCCCGCCGCCCAACTGGCTGCGCTGGAGGCCTGCGGCTGGCTGGTCGATGCGAACGCACTGGAGAATCAGCCCGAGGCGCCCGTGGTGCGGGCCGGTCGCTGGTTGCGCTGGCGCCGCTGGCACCAGCAGCTGAGCCACTGCATCGCCGGGCTGATCGAGCGGGGCCGGAAGGGCGTGGCACCGGCCCCCTCCGCCGACCAACGGCGGCAGGCCCGCGACCAAGCGAGCGCCGCCGGCCTGGACGCGCAGCAGAGCGCGGCCGTGCAGGCCCTGCTGGAGCATCAGCTGGTGCTGCTCAGCGGCGGGCCCGGCACCGGCAAGACCTCCACCGTGGTGCAGATGCTGGCGGCGGCGCTGCGGCTGCAACCCAGGCTGCGCCTGCAGCTGGCGGCGCCCACCGGCAAGGCCGCCGCCAGGCTTGGGGCGGCCGTGGCGGCGGGGGCGCCGGCCCTGCAGGCCGACCTGGCCGAGCGCCTCGCCACCCTGCCCTGCGGCACCCTCCACCGGCTGCTGGAATCCCGGGCCGACGGCGCGGGATTCGGGCGCCGACCAGGCCGGGAGCTGGAACTCGATCTGCTCGTGGTCGATGAGGTGTCAATGGTGGATCTGCCCTTGATGCAGGCCCTGCTGGCAGCCCTGCCCCAACACGCTCGCCTGTTGCTGGTCGGAGACCCCAACCAGCTGCCACCGGTGGGCCCGGGGGCGGTGCTGCTGGAGCTGTGCCGACCGGAGACGCTGGCGGACCTGGGGCCGGCGGCGGTGGAGCTGCGCACCGCCTATCGGAACGATGGCGCCATCGCCACCCTGGCCAGCGCCATGCGCACTCAGGCCGAACCGGGGGGCGAATTGCTGCAGGCCCTGCACCCCCGGCTGGAGCAACTCCGCCCCAACGACAACGTCACGTGGCAGGAAGCCCCGGCTGCCACCCCCCCGGTCGATGCCCTGGCGCGCCTGCGCGAGCACCAGCAGCGCCTGGGGGAGCTGGCGGCAGCCCTCGGGGTGCTCGACCCGCAGGCCAGCCCCGCAGGTGCCCCGGCGGCCGTGGCCCTGCTGGCGGAACTGGAGCGGCTGATCCTGCTCAGCCCGGTCCGCCAGGGACCCTGGGGGGTGGAGGGGGTGCAGCGGGCGCTGCTGGGGGAGGCGCACGCAGGACCGATGCAGCGCTGGCCGATCGGCACGCCCGTGCTCAACCGCCGCAACCTCCCCGAGCAGGAGCTGGCCAATGGAGACATCGGCGTGCTGGTGGCGGGCCCGGACGACGGGCGTCTGGTGCTGTTCCCCGGTGGCCGGCTGCTGCATCCGACCCGGCTGGCGGCCGCTGAACCCGCCCTCGCCCTCACCGTGCACAAGGCCCAGGGCAGCCAGTACGGCGAGGTGCTGCTGTTGCTCCCCAGCGGCCGCCATCTCGATGCCCGCCTGCTCTACACCGGCCTCACCCGGGCCCGCCGCAGGGCCCGCCTGTACACAGCCCCTCTTCCTGCCTAGGGTCCGGTGCGCACCCGCGCATGCCGCTCCGTGGAGCATCGGCCCTGGGGCTGGTTTGAAACCCTGGGGGAGGGGCCTGGCTACCGGGTGAAGCGCCTCTGCCTGCACGCCGGCCAGCGCATCAGCCGCCAACGCCACCGGCACCGGTGCGAACACTGGGTGGTGGTGGCCGGCCAAGGCCAGCTCGAATGCGAGGGCCAGCTCACCGATGCCGCCGCGGGCACCCAGCTGTTCATCCCCGTGGGGGCCGTGCACCGGGCCAGTGCAAGCGATTGCGCGCTGGTGATCGTGGAGGTCCAGCGCGGAGATCTGCTTGACGAGAGCGATATCGAGCGGCTGGCCGACGATTACGGCCGACTAGAGCAATGCTAGAGTTTTGTTTCAGCCTTTTTCAAGGGCAGGGCAGTTCATAGGGTTGCAAGACCATCAGGTTTGTCTGGTCTTCCAGGTTTTCTGGATGTCACCGTCTCTGCCGGCCTGCGTTGAAGGACATCCACAGGCCCTGGCCTGAGCAGGCTCAATTTGACTTCCATGCATCAACCGTCCAACGACGGCACCCTGTCGTGCGCCGTTGTGAGCGATCCCTCCGTGCTTGAAGCCGGGGTCGCCTCCAGTGCCGAGACAGCCACCTCGCTTCCTGGCTCGAGCGAGGACCTGCCCGCCACCACCCCACACGCCGCTGCGGATCCCACCGCCACGGACGTCAGCTCAGCAGCCCCGGCCTCCGGGTTTGCCCGCTTCGGCTTCGGTGCGGAAATCCTCAAGGCCCTGGCCGCCATCGGCTACAGCGAGCCCTCGCCGATCCAGCAGGCTGCGATCCCCGAGCTGCTGCTGGGGCGCGACCTGGTGGGGCAGGCCCAGACCGGCACCGGCAAGACGGCGGCCTTCGCCCTGCCGATGCTCGCCAGCCTCGACCCTGACCAACGCACTCCCCAGGTGCTGGTGCTCGCCCCCACCCGCGAGCTCGCCCTGCAGGTGGCGGCAGCCTTCAACAGCTATGCCACTGAGCTGCCGCGGGTGCGCACGGTGGCGGTCTACGGCGGCGCCGACTTCCGCGACCAGATCCACCAACTCAAGCGTGGGGCCCAGATCGTGGTGGGCACCCCGGGGCGGGTGATGGATCACATGCGTCAGGGAACCCTCGACCTCTCCGGTCTGCGGGCCCTCGTGCTCGATGAAGCCGACGAGATGCTGCGCATGGGCTTCATCGACGACGTGGAATGGGTGCTGTCCCAGCTCCCTGAACAACGTCAGGTGGTGCTCTTCTCCGCCACCATGCCGAGCGAGATCCGGCGGATCTCCCAGCAGTACCTGAACAGCCCGGCAGAGATCACCATCCGCACCAAGGCGGCCGACGCCAGCCGCATCCGCCAGCGCTATCTGGTGGTGCAAGGGCCCCACAAACTGCCCGCCCTGGAGCGCGTGCTGGAGAGCGAAGGCGGCGAGGGGGTGATCATCTTCGCCCGCACCAAGGCGATCACCCTCACGGTGGCCGAGTCCCTGGAGGCCCACGGCTACGACGTGGCGGTGCTCAACGGCGACGTGCCGCAGGCCCAGCGGGAACGCACGATCGAGCGCCTGAAGAGCGGCCAGGTGGATGTGCTGGTGGCCACCGATGTGGCAGCCCGCGGCCTGGATGTGGACCGCATCGGCCTGGTCATCAACTACGACATCCCCTTCGACAGCGAGGCCTACGTGCACCGCATCGGCCGCACCGGCCGGGCGGGCCGCAGCGGCGAGGCGATCCTGTTCCTCACCCCCCGGGAGCGCCGCTTCCTGGGCGGCCTGGAGCGGGCCGTGGGCAAACCGATCGAGCCGATGGAGGTGCCCAGCAACGCCACCATCAACCAGCACCGCCTCGACCGCCTGCGTCAGCGGCTCACCACCGCCCACCAGCAGAGCGGCTGCAGCAGCGAAGAACGGGCCCTGCTCAGCGAAATCCTGCAACGGGTCGCCCAGGAACAGACCTGCAGCCCCGAGCAGCTGGCCCTGGCAGCCCTCGAACTGAGCCTGGCCGGCAAGCCCCTGCTCCTGCAGGGCAATGACGACTTCACCCAGGTGCGCCCCCAGGGCCCCGGGCGGGACAGCCGCGATCGCGATGGCGGCTTTGTCGACTCCCGGCGCCGGGGCAACCCCCGGGGTGAGCGCCCCCAGGGCCCGCCCGACGAGAGCATGGAGCGCTTCCGGGTGGAGCTCGGCTGGCGCGACCGCATCAAGCCGGGCAACCTCGTGGGCGCCATCGCCAACGAGACCGGCCTGAACGGCAAGTCGATCGGCCGGATTCAGATCTTCGACACCCACAGCACCGTGGATCTGCCCAAGGGCATGCCCGACGACGTGTTCCAGAGCCTGCGGCAACTGCGGGTGCTCAACAAGCCCCTGCAGATCTCCCGCTGCCGCGGCTGATCACGCACAGAGACCGGTGACATCGCCCAGGGCGATGGCACTGATCTCGGCAAGCGCCATGGCCTCGACGGCCACCACCAGCGAGGCCTGCACATCGTGGGTCTCGCTCTGCACCAGGCTCTGCAGCAGATCGAAGCGATCCTGGGGAGCCAGTTCACCGTCCTCGCTCCAGGCGAGGCTCCAGGGGACAGGGGCCGTCATCACGGGATGGCGATGGATCAGGGTTTGCTGACAATGGGACACTACCGGGGATCACGGCCCCGTCTACAGGGTCTCTTCAGGTCCGGTTCAAGGTTCTCCATGAAGAAGCCGCCCACGTCGTAAGGTGTGAGTTGATTCAACGGCGTTCAGGATCCCTTCGGCTCGCTCAGGACCCACTGGCGCTCAGCACCAACTGACAACCAGCTCCCATCGGCAATCCCTAGGAACCCAGGCATCAGACGAATCGCGACGAACCAGTTCCAGGTTTTGCTTCATTAATGACCATTTACGTTGGCAACCTCTCGTTCCAGGCCGAGCGCGAGGATCTGCTTGATCTCTTTGGCCAGTACGGCGAAGTCCGTCAGTGCAGCCTCCCCCTCGACCGCGAGACCGGCCGTAAGCGCGGCTTCGCCTTTGTCGAGCTCAGCGACGACGCCGCTGAACAGAAGGCCATCGACGACCTCCAGGACGTCGAGTGGATGGGCCGCATGATCCGCGTCAACAAGGCCACCCCTCGTGAAGGTGGCGGCGGTGGCGGTGGCGGCGGCGGCCGCGGTGGCTACGGCGGCGGCGGCGGTAACCGCGGCGGCGGCTATGGCGGCGGCGGCGGTGGCTACGGCGGTGGTGGCGGCGGCAACCGCTGGTGATCGCTCGTCCGGTGGTGGGGCGACCCATCTGCCCCTGAGCGATCCGGAGATCCAGATCGCCAGTGAGGCGGCACCGGCTCCTGCATCACGGGACCGGTGCATCCTCTTCCGGCCTCTCCACCTCTCCAAGCCCCCCGGGAGTCGATCCTGAGGGGGCTTTCTGGTGGAAGCGTGTCGATCAGAACAGCGGCTGCTCCTGCACCTGATTGGCATCACCCAGCCAATCGAGATCACGCAGTTCGCCCCAGACCTTGGCCCGCTGGCGCAGATCGGCGGCGCGGCCGTGGATGACGGGCTCGGTTTCGCGGGGCTCGGGCAGCCAGGCGCGCAGATGACGCCGACGCAGGCGAGCGGTCCAGCGTTGGAAGCGATGGAAGGCGCGGGTGCGGGTCATGGCACCTCCTCCTCGGGGACACCTCCGGTCTATGCCCGCCGGCAGGCACCGGCACGCCCCTGCGGCAAGCTTCACCATTCGCCACAGCTGCACTGTCGATGCCGCCGGCCAGCCCCCGTTCTGCTCCGCCCCTGCCGCGCCTGATCCGCACCCTGCAGCCGCACCGGGGCGAGGTGTGGCTGGCGGCCAGCTGCTCCGTGCTCAACAAGCTGTTCGACCTGGCCCCACCGGTGCTGATCGGCCTGGCGGTGGATGTGGTGGTGCAGCAGGACACGGCCTGGCTCAGCCGCTTCGGCGTCACCAGCGTTCCCGGCCAGCTGGGGGTGCTGGCGGTGCTCTCGTTTGTGATCTGGAGCGCCGAGTCGCTCTTCGAATACCTCTACGGCCTGCTCTGGCGCAACCTGGCCCAGACCGTGCAGCACGAGCTGCGGCTCGAGGCCTACGACCACCTCCAGAAGCTGGAGATGGCCTTCTTCGAGGCGGGCAGCAGCGGCCGGCTGATGGCCGTGCTCAACGACGACATCAACCAGCTGGAGCGCTTCCTCGACCACGGCGCCAATGAGATCCTGCAGCTGCTCACCACCGTGCTGGCGGTGGGTGGCGCCATGGTGTTCCTCTCCCCCGGGGTGGCGGGGGTGTCGTTCATCCCCATCCCCCTGATCCTCTGGGGCTCCCTGCGCTTCCAGAAACGCCTGGCTCCCCGCTACGCCACCGTGCGCGAACAGGCCGGGGATCTGGCCAGCCGCCTCAGCAACAACCTTGGCGGCATGCTCACGATCAAGAGCTACACGGCCGAGGGCTGGGAGCTGGAGCGGCTGGCCGACCAGAGCCAGGCCTACCGCCTGGCCAACCGCCGGGCCATCCGCCTCTCGGCGGCCTTCGTGCCCCTGATCCGCTACGCGATCCTGTTCGCCTTCATCGCCATCCTGGTGATCGGCGGCCTGCAGGCCTGGCGCGGCACGATCGCCACCGGCAGCTACGCCTTCCTGGTGTTCATCACCCAGCGGCTGCTCTGGCCCCTCACCACCCTCGGCCGCACCCTCGACGACTACCAGAGGGCGATGGCCTCCACCAATCGGGTGCTCGATCTGCTGGCCACCCCGATCGCCATCCCCAGTGGCGATCGGCCCCTGCCCCTGAGCCAGGTGAAGGGCGAGCTGAGCTTCGAGGAGGTGACCTTCGCCTACGGGGGCCGCGAGCCGCTGCTGCGCCATTTCAACCTCCAGATCCCCGCCGGCAGCACGCTCGGCATCGTGGGGGCCACCGGCTCCGGCAAGAGCACGATCGTGAAGCTGCTGCTGCGGCTCTATGCGATCCAGGCGGGCACCATCCGCCTCGACGGCATTCCGATCCGGGAGCTTCGCCTCGACGACCTGCGCCGGGCCATCGGCCTGGTGAGCCAGGAGGTGTTCCTGTTCCACGGCACCGTGGCCGAGAACATCGCCTACGGCAGCTTCGACGCCCCGCGCGCGGCCATCGAGCGGGCCGCCCAGCTGGCCGAAGCCAGCGGCTTCATCGAGGCCCTGCCCCAGGGATACGACACGGTGGTGGGCGAGCGGGGCCAGCGCCTCAGCGGCGGCCAGCGCCAGCGCATCGCCCTGGCCCGCGCCATCCTCAAGAACCCGCCGGTGCTGATCCTCGATGAGGCCACCGCCGCCGTGGACAACGAAACCGAGGCCGCCATCCAGCGCTCCCTCGACCTGATCACGGCCGAGCGCACCACGCTGGTGATCGCCCACCGCCTCTCCACCGTGCGCCATGCCGATCGGATCGTGGTGATGGAGCAGGGCCGGATCGTGGAGAGCGGTGACCATGAGCAGCTGATCGCCGCCGACGGCGCCTACGCCAATCTCTGGCGGGTGCAGGCGGGGCTGCGGGCCGGCGAGCGGCTCAGCCTCTGAACAAGGCATCGCCATTGCGGTGCAATAGCGTTGAGATGATGAAGACCCCTGCGTCCCAAAGGCCCCGGCATCGGACTCAGCGCGGTCCGGTGCTGGTGGCGATCGCCCTCGGCCTGGGCGGGGGCATCCTGCTGTCCGTTCCCCTGGCCAACTGGCTCAGCTCGGCTGACCTCACCAGCAACCCCCGCATCACCAATCCCTTCGCCGCCTGGAGCCGGGTGGGCGATCAGGACATCCTGCTCCTCGGCACCGACGAATCCGGCGGCCTCACCGATGTGATCGCCAGCCTGCGGGTGGAAGGGAGCACCACCCGGATCATCCAGATCCCCCGCGACACCTACATCGAGGCCGAGGGCTACGGACCGCACAAGGTGAATGCCCTCTATCCGATCGGCGGCACCGACCTGGCCAAGCGGGAACTCTCCCGCAAGCTGGGGCGCCCGATCAGCCACCACGTGATCGTGAACCTGGCCGCTATCCGTCGCCTGGCTGACGCCCTCGGCGGCATTGAGGTGGATGTGCCCAAGCGCATGGTCTACGTCGACAACAGCCAGGGGCTGAACATTGATCTGCAACCTGGGGTGCAGACCCTCAAGGGGCGCGATCTGGAGGGTTTCCTGCGCTTTCGCCACGATGAGATGGGCGACATCGGTCGGATCGAGCGCCAGCAACTGGCGCTCAAGGCCCTGTTCCAGAAGCTCACCCGCCCGGAACAGCTCGTCCGCCTGCCGATGCTGCTCTCCATGGCAGGCAAGGACGTGCAGACCGACCTGGGGCCGATGGAACTGGGTGGTCTGATCACCGCGATGGGCAGCACCCGGCTCAATGTCGAGCGCCTGGGGGGGCGTCCGTTTGACCTCGATGGCATCAGTTACTGGGCAACAGACTGGCCCGACGAGGGATCCCTGAGCTCCGGCGAGGATGGCGTCGACGGCCGCTACGTCTACTGAATTCCGCCAGCGACATCCCCCGCTGAAGCCTCATCCCCTGCCGACAGGACCGGGCCCGTGCCTTCCCGCCTCGACCCCGCACTGATGCGCAACAGCCTGAAGCTGGCGGTGGCGACCCTGGTCACCGCAGCGATCGCCGTTCACTTCCAGCGGATCGAATTTCTCTGGTACCCGCTGCTGGCGGTGGTGATGGTCGTCGATGACAACGACGACCACACCCTGCAGGCAGCCACGGGCAGGGTGATGGGCACCGTGCTCGGGGGACTGATCACCTTCCTGGTGCACACCGTGCTGAGCGGCTGGGCGGGGGTGCTGGTGTCCCTGGTGGTGATGGTGCCGGCCCTGCAGCTGCTCGGCTGGCAGAGCGCCCTGGGCACGGCGGGGATCACCAGCATCATGTTCCTGATGATCCCCAGCCACGTCGCCCTGAACTGGACGTATGTGTTCAACCGCGCCCTTGACACGGCGGTGGGCTGCCTGGTGGCGATCGTGGTGGGGCTGCTGTTCTGGCCGCGCAATGCGGTGGGCGAGATGGAGCAGGCGGAGGGCCGGCTGCGCCGGCAGCTCAGCGCCCAGCTGCAGCGCTACAGCGATTGGCTGGAGCGGGGGCACGCCCGGCCCCGGAGCCTGGATCCCGCCCCCCTGACCAGCGATCTGCAGCGACTGGAGCAGCTGCTGGGCCAGGAACGGGCCGGCCCCCGCCGCCAGGTGCTCAAGCGGCATCACTGGGAGCAGCGCCTGCGGCTGTGGCAGCTCACCCACTTCCACTGGGTGGCCTGGGAACGGCTGCTGGCCGACCTGCCGGAACGCCAGGTCCAGGGGGCAGAGCCCCTGCGCCGGGCGGTGCTGGGGCTTGGACAGCAGCTGATGGGGAATGATCCACAGCCCACGCCACCGCGGCAACCGCAGCTGTGGTGCCAGCTGGCCGCCAGCCAGCAGCTGCCCCTGCTGCCCCTGCTGGCCATGGCGGAGGAGTGGAGGCCCCTGCATGCCTGCCTGGGGGGGCTGGGGCGGAGCCGCCTGCCGTGATCAACCGCCCTGCCCTGCGCACCGCCGTCACCACCGGCCTGGCCAATGCCTTCGCCAGCCTCTCCGGGGTATTGGACAGCCAGTACGCCGCCCTGGCCGTGCTTTCGGTCTCAACCGGCACCTACGGTGGCGCGATCGAACTCGGTCGGCAGCGCCTCTACGGCAGCGTGCTCGGGGCCCTGCTGCTGCTGGTGGGCTACGGGGGGCTGAAGGACCTGCCCCTGCCCGTCGGCCTCGCCATCACCCTGGGCAGCCTGCGCCTGCTGGGGGGCCTGCTGCAGCTGAAGGTGGGCTACAAGGTGGGCGGCATGATCATCGTGATGGGCTGGCTGGTGCACGAGGGCAGCCTGGCCAGCTGGCTGCCGTTGCGCTTCTTCTGGACCGCCTTCGGCGTGCTGCTCACCCTGCTGAGCCTGCGGCTGTTCTGGCCTGCCCGCAGCCTCGAGCAGATCCTGGCCAGCTACGCCAATCTGCTGAGCCAACTGCAGCTGGTGTTGCGCGACCTGCGGCAGGGGCTGGAGGAGGCCGATACCGGGTCTGCGCTGGCTGGACCGGCTCGGCGCTCCAGCCACTACCCCACCCTGCGCAACCGGCTGCAGGCGATGCGGGGCCTGCGGCCCAACCTGCTGCAGGAGCTCGGCACCAATCCCGAGCGCCATCCGGCGGCCCTGCTGCTGGCCAGCCTGGATGGCACCGCCTCACGGCTGGTGACCCTGGTGCGGGCCATGGAGCGGGCCGCCCTGAGTCCCCAGCCCCTGCCCCAGCTGGCCAGGCTGCACCGAGCCGAGGCCGATCTGCTCGGTGCCATGGCCGACCAACTGCAGCACTGGGAGCGGGCGATCCGCGGTCCCGCTGCCGGCGAGCAGCCCCCCGGCCACCGACAGGGCCCAGGCCTGCCACCACCACCGTCCCAGGGGCTGGTGCTGCCCTCCAGCTGGCTGCAGCTCAATCGGCACCTGAACGATCCCGCCGTGAACACGGCCAACAGCGCCCGGCTGGAGCGCATCGCCGTGCGCCTGCAGCTGTGCAGTCAGGCGGAGCGGGCCATCCGCGATGGCGAAGCGCGCTGGGCGGCGATCCTGGACAGGCGCTGATCGCACACCCTGGGCAGCGCCAGCACTCGCACCAACATCAACGGCGTGGGCCAGCTGACCGTCGCGATCCTGATCACAGGGATCCCGGGCAAACCCCGGCGCAGCGAGGCCATTCCCAGGCCGCACACCCTGAGAAGCCCCGGGCCTTGGCCTCGCGGAAGATAAAGCTTCGCAATCGCTGACCAGCAGCCAGGTGGCTCCTCGCAACGACGCCCTGGCCCTGTTGGTTGCAGGACTCACCGCCGTCGTCGGAGCGGTACCGATTCCAGCGCTGCCGGGCCTGGCGGCCCCGACCGTCGCAGCTCCGCAGAGCCCCAGCCGGCCCATCCCCGAGCTCGAACGGCTGGAGCGCAGCTGGCAGCGCCTCGATGCCGAGCTGCGCGCCCTCGACCAGCTGCTGCCCGCCGAACCCGAGGCACCGGTGCGCGACCTGCTGAGCACCCCGGAGCTCCCCGCCACCCTCCTGCGCGCCAACCAGGCCCCCACCGGCGAGCTGGAGCCGGCCCAGGCCACGCCTGCCCCACCCCTGGACCTGCCCAGCCCCGAGCAGCTGCGCCAAGGCAGCACCGCCGGCCTGAGCCTGGAGCAGGCGCTGGCCCTGGCCTTCGCCAACAGCGCCAGCCTGCAGGGCCAGCGGGAGCAGGTGGCCGCGGCCCTGGCCCGCTTCCAGGCCGAGATGGGCACCTACTGGCCCACGATCAGCGCCTACGCCAGCGGCGGCTACGAGGGCAGCCGCACCACCACCACCGCCAAAAAGGCCAACGACACCCTCGGGTTCGGGCCCCAGTTCTCGCCCAGCGGCCTGCTCACCCCCAGCGATCCCTCTTCCAGCGCCGCCCAGCCGGGGGTGCCCACCGCCGGCCCCTTCTACGTGCCCAAGGGCGGCTCCGCCGGAGTGACCAGCTGCGAATGGGCGGTGGAGGGGGGCCTGCAGCTCAACTACGCCCTGCTCGACTTCGCCCGCACCCCCACGGTGCGGGCCGCCCGGGCAGGGCTGGAGCAGCAGCGCAACGCCTATGCCAGTCAGCTGCGCAGCCTGCAGCTGCAGGTGAGCGAGGCCTACTACCAGCTGCAGCAGCGGGAACAGCTGGTGCGCGTCTACGACGCCAACCTGCGCAACGACCTGGTGCTGTTGCAGGAGAGCCTGGATCTGCAGCAGGCCGGCCTGGTGCCGCGGCTGGATGTGCTGCGCCGCCGGGCGAGCCAGGCGGCGGGCGAGGAAAGCCTGATCCAGGCCCTGGCCGACCGGGCGGTGGCGCGGCGGCAGCTGGCGGTGCTGCTCAACCTGCCGCCCGGCATCACCCCCAGCGCCAGCGATCCGATCGTGGTGCAGCCACGCTGGCCCCTCAACCTCGAGCAGAGCCTGCTGGAGGCCTACCGCGGCAACCCGGAACTGGAGGCGATCCTGGCCACCCGCACGGCCCTGGCCGAACAGAGCCAGGCCACCGCTGCTGCCCTGCTGCCCAAGCTCTCGCTGTTTGCCTCAGCAGGGGGCACCGCCTCCCGCAGCAGCCTCGACAATTTCACCCTCGGCGGCGGTGGCTGCTGCGGCTCCACCGCCCTGCCCCTGAGCACCACCAACGGCTGGGACTGGTCGGTGGGGCTGGCCTTCACCTGGCTGCTCTTCGATGCGGGCACCACCGCCGGCCAGGCACGGGCCCTGGCCCGCCAGGAAGCGGCCGCCGCCTAGCAGTATGCGGCCAACCGCAACGACATCCGCCTGCGCCTCGAGCAGGCGTTCTTCAACCACGAGGCCAGCCTGGCCAAGCTGAGTTCAGCCCGGCGCGGGGTGGCCGCCGCCCTGGAGGCCTTCCGCGATGTGCGCCTGCGCTACACCACAGGCCTCTCCAGCGAAGTGGATGTGTCGGTCACCCAGGACCAGCTGATCGAGAGCCTGGTGCGGCGCCTCAACGCCACGGTGGACGTGAACATCACCTACGCCCGCCTGCTGCGCGAGCTGCTGCCGGTGCCGCGCGATCCCGCCCAGCCGATGCAACCCCAGCTGCAGCTGCAGGTATCCAGCACCGCCAGGCCCTGAAGGGGTCGCCCTGATGGCCAACGTTCTTCCTGCCCTCAGCCCGCTCTGGCGCAACAGCCTGCGCACCTGGCTGGCCGCCACCCTCACGATCGGGATCATGCTCTGGGCCGACCGCGGCGCGGTGATGCTGCTGGGCCTGTTGATGGCGGTGGTGTTCATCAACGACAACGACCTCACGCCCCTGCGCAGCATCGGCCAGATGGTGGCTGGATCCGTGATCGGCATCCTCACGGCCGTGGTGCTGCACAACCTGCTGAGCGGCTGGCTGGTCACCGCCATCGGTCTGCTGATCACAGGTGTGCTGATCCGTGGCCTGGGCCTGCTCAAGGGGCTGAGCCTGGGCTACCTGAGCTGCTGGGGCCTCGAGGTGATGGGTGGGGGCGCGCACTTCAACGGTGCCCTGGTCTTCGATCTGGCCTTCAGCGCAGTGGTGGGCATCGCCATGGCCCAGCTGGCCACCTGGGTGTTCTGGCCGCGCCGGCCGCTGCAGCAATTGCCGCAGCTGGAGCAGGGGATCTGCCACCAGCTGGGTGACCAGCTCCTGCGGATGGAGCACTGGCTGGCCGAGGGGGGCAAGCCGCCCCAACCCCTGCGCTCCCAGACGCTGCTGCCGCCAATCCTGCTGCTGCAGCAACTGCGGGATCAGCGCCAGAGCACCCCAACACCGAGACATGTACGCCAGATGAGCTCACGCTAGGCCCAGACCGGCTTCATCTGGCGCCTGCTGATGCGCCAGTGGCTGCTGCTGGAGCCCCTGCTGCTGGATCTGCCCGCACCGCTCTCAGAGGATGGGCTGCTCGGTCCCGCAGTGCACAACCTGAGGCTCCAGCTGCTGGCTGCGACGCCCGCGGGCCCCCAGAGCGATGGGCCGGGGCTGGAGGCCTGGTTGCAGCTCGCCAGGCGGAACAACACCTCCGCTCCCCTGCTCCTGGCCATCGCCCAGGAGCTGGAGCAGCTGCAGCAACTGCTGCGCAGTCGGGCCCTGGTGCGCCGGGCGATCGACCGGAAGCAGAGCGGGGCATCATGAGCAGCCCCGTCCTGCGCGACACCCTGCGCCTGGCCCTCACCGTGGCGGTGGTGAACGGCTTCGCCGCACTCACCGGCCTGGCGTTTGCCATGTACGCCTCCATGGCCGTGCTCACCGTGACGGTGGGCAGCTACGGCAACACGCTTGAGCTGGGTCGCCAGCGTCTGATCGGCACGGCGGTGGGCGCAATCGTGGTGTTTTTCGGCTACCGGGCCTGGGGCTCCCTTCCCGTGGTGGTGGCGCTGCCGCTGGCGCTGCTGCTGGCACGGCTGATCGCCGGTTCACTCAGGCTCACGGTGGGCTACACGGTGTGCTGCTTCGTGGTGATCTCCGGCTGGCTGACCCACGAGCAGCAGCTCGACAGCTGGATCCCGCTGCGGCTGTTCTGGACGGCCTTCGGCATCCTCATGGCCCTGTTGAGCCTGCGGTTGTTCTGGCCCTCGACGGCCCGGCAGCAACAGCGCCGGGGCCTGCTGCAGCTGCTGGTGGATCTGGGCCAGACCCTGCAGGAGACCCAGGATCCTGCTCCCGAGGCCGAGAGGCGGCGACGGCTGGGCCAGCGGCTGCACACGCTTCGCCAGAGCCTGCTGACCCTGCGCAATACCCGGGGCGATGCCCTGCGGGAACTCGGTGCGCTGGCCGCCCAGCACCCGGTGGCCCGGCTCTGGGACTTGCTGGATCACGCCTGCGAATCCCTGATGCTTGCGCTCGATGAACTGCGCCGCCTGCCGGATCCCCAGTGGCAGGCCTGGGGGCTGGAGCACCAGCACAGCGCAGCGTCCGCATTCCGTGCCGCCGTGGCCGAGCGGCTGCTGGGGTGGCAGGCGGCCCTGGGGCGCCCTCTGGAGCTGCAGGCGCCGCCGCAGACGCCCCTACCCAGGCTGCCGCTGGAAAGCCTGCGCACGGCCAACGCCGAGGTGAGCTTCCAGCAGATGCCCCCCCAGCAGCTGCAGCGGGTCGCCGACCACCTGGTGGTGCTGGCCCGCATCCAGCAGACCATCGCCAGCACCGAACGGCACTGGCGGGCCCTGCTCCGCTGAGGATCCGTTCAGCTCCCGGGCCGCGACGACCACCAGCGCTCGATCCGGTAGAGCAGCACCACCACCAGCACCACCAGCCAGAACCAGAGCTCGGGCGGGTTGGCATTGAACAGGATCACCAGCAGCACCACCTCGGCCACCAGCCAGGGGAACTCCTGCCGCAGGAGCGGGTTGCGGATCTGGGGCAGTCTCATGGCAGGGTTCCCGGCTGCCGCAGGGACGGACGGTCCCAGCGGCGGTCGATGCGGGTGGTGCGGTAGCCGCCGGTGAGCGAGCGCAACCCTGGAATCACATAGCTGAGAGGCGAGCGCCACTCCACATAGGCATGGGTCTGCACGGTGAGCCCCTCGCGGATCGGGAAGACGCCGCTGCCACCCGAGAGGGTCCAGCGGAAGCCATCCACGCTGCTGGGATCCTTCTCGAGCTCGATGTCGGCGCGCATCACCGGGCCGTTCTTGGTGAGCTCCTGGGCCAGCTGGGGGTTGCCGATGGTGGTGGAGATGTCCTCCTCGGTGGCGGGCAGGGTGAGCACCTCGCCCACCTTCCCCACAATCCCCCCGAAGCGTCCGCGCTGGTTCCAGAGGGGCACCACCTCCACCGGCAGCCCCGGGGGCAGGCGACGGGCATCGGCGGGGGCGAAGTAGGCCACGGCCTTGAGGGGCCGGTCGCCGGCCTGCGGCTGGTCGGCTCGTCCCAGGGTGCCCAGGCGCTGGCCCGTGCTCACCGTCTGGCCGGGGATCACCTGCAGGTCGAGCACCCGGCCGTCACGCTCGGCCAGCACCTTGCCGTCGTAGGCGATCTTGGCCTCCGTGACCTGGATCTCGCGCTTGAGGTCATCAATCTGGTACCTGCGCTGCAGGGCCTGGGTCTCGATCCCGAGCTTCACCTGCTCGTAGTTGGTGACCACTTCCTTTTCCTGTATGCGGATGTTGTCCAGGTTCACGCCGGTGCTGGTGAGACCCTGTTCCGCCCCCACCACCTCCGAGGAGAGGGGAGCCACCACCTCCCGCTTGGCCAGCCACTCCAGGTTGCGCAGCTTGGAGGCAAAGGTGTCCTGCAGCTGGCCGTAGCGCTGGCGGTCGTTGGCGAATTTGGCCAGCGAGGTCTCCAGGGAGCGCTTCTCGGTGCTCAGCCGCTCGGCATCCCTGGCATCCAGCTGGGCATTGTGGCGTTCCAGCTGGCGCAGGTTGCCCCGCTGCTGCTCGAGCTGGCGCTCCAGCACCGGCAGGTAGAGGGTCATCAGCACCTGGCCGCGACGCACCTGCTCCCCCACCTTCACCTGGATCTCGCGCACCTGGCCGCCGGCGCGGGCATCGAGGATGCCCGCGTTGTCGGGATAGATCAGCACGCCGGTACCGCTCACCTCGGTGGGCACCGGCCAGAAGAGGGCCCACAGGCCCAGCGCTCCGGTCACGGCAGCCAGACACACACCCACCTGGGCGTGATCGCTCAGGCCGGCAGCCGGGGGTGGAAGCGGCGTGCTGGGCAGGCTGGCTGGGGCCGGGGACGGGCTCATGGCGCCAATCATGAAAGCCCCCCGTCGACCTGTCACCCGGGGGGTGCAGAACTCAAGCTGGCGGCCGCATGCACAGCGCAGGCCAGGGCCGGTGCCGCCCCCGGCACGGCGGTGAAGGCGGCGCTGAAGCCGGCAAACGCCCAGAGGCCTGGGGGCGCCCCGGGCACCGGGCCCACCAGGGGCTGACCATCGCTGCAGAAACTCACCGGCACCTGCTGGAACGTGCCCGGCCAGTGCGCCAGGGGCGGCAGCCATGGCGCCAGCGCCTCCCGCAGCCGCCGTTCCTGCAGGGCGGGGTCGGGGGGATCGCCCAGCTCCAGCCCAGGCCGCACCAGGCTGATCTGGCCCGCCAGCCAGCGATCGCCCCAGGGGATCAGGCCCGGATCCACCTGCCAGGCCTCCTGGCGCAGCTCTGGAGCCCGGGCCTCGAGGGCCAGCCGGCTGAAACGGGCCGGCAGCCGCATCGCCGGCGCAGCGCCGCAGGGCCAGCCATCCCCCTGGGGCTGGAGCAGCAGCACCCCAGCCCAACTCACCCGCAGGCGCTCCGGCAGCTCCGGCCACAGGGCACGACACCCGGGCCCTGCGGCAAGCACCACCTGCCAGGCTTCCAGCGCCTCCCCACCGCCGCTGGGCTGGAGCCGCCACGGGGCGCCCGCACCCACGGGGGGCTGCAGCCGCGCGACCCGTACGAACCGCTGACAGACCCCGAGGCGCTCGAGAACCTGGGGCAACCGGTGCTGGAGCAGGCCGCCATCCACCCGGCTGCAGGGCAAGGGGAACCGTCCCGCCAGGGGAGCACCCGGGCCGATCGGACGGAAGCAGCGACGACGCCAACCCAGATCGCCATGGCGGCGCTGCAGCTGGGCCCAGCGACCGCCGGCCAAGGGCGCGATGGCCCCGTAACTCCAGTGGCTGGCGCAGGGATGGGAGGGCGTCGTGCCTGAGCTCGCCCCATCGATCAGCGCCACCCCCAGGCCCAGCTGCGCCAGCTCCAGGGCCAGAAGCCCCCCTGCCAGGCCCCCGCCGATGACGGCCACCTCGACCGGGTCGTTGCAGCCATCGTTGGGGTGAGCGGCCCTCACATCACACCAGCAGGTTGAAGGAGGAGACCACCTGATGGAAGAGGTCCTTCACCTTCGGCCAGCGGATCTCGTTGGTGCTGGCGGCAAAGGTGTAGAGACGGCCCCGGTCCACCACCACCGTGGCCAGTTCATGGCGGTCGCGGTCCTGCAGGTGCACCGCATACTCCAGGTCATAAAACGTGCGGCCGTCCTGTTCCCGGGCGTCAGCCTGCACCAGCTCAGCCTGGCGGCCGCTGCCCTCGGGGGCGATCACCTGGCGGCGCAGGGTCTCGCCCACAGCCACGGCACTGCCCAGGGCGGTGAGATCGCGCTCCGGCGTCACCTCGGAAATCACCAGGCTCAGGGTCTCGTCACTGTTGATCAGGTCGTGGAACACCACCTGCGGCCCACCGCTCACCTGCACCCGGGTCCAGCCGGTGGGGTAGAGGAAGGCGTAGCGGCCGTCCGCACTCTGGAAGCCGTTGAGGCCGGCGGCACTGGCGCTGCATCCCACCAGCGCCAGGCCGAGGCCCAGGGCCAGCAGCACCGCAGCCAGCGCACGCCGCAGGGAGGGGGACAGCAGCGGGCGGAAGGGGATGGCGGTCACGGGCGGGCGGGCGGGGCACGGGTCCCATTCTGGAGCTCACCCGCCCTACATTCCGGCCAGCGGCAGCACGGTCCTGAGCGGCTACACCCGTCCCCTGGCCCGGCTGATCGAGCAGTTTGAGCGGCTGCCGGGCATCGGCCCGCGCACGGCCCAGCGACTGGCCCTGCACCTGCTGCGCCAGCCGGAGGAGCAGGTGCGCAGCTTTGCCGATGCCCTGCTGGCCGCCCGCAGCCAGGTGGGCCACTGCCAGCGCTGCTTTCACCTCTCGGCCGACCCGCTCTGTGAGATCTGCCGCAATCCCGAGCGCCAGGGGGGGCAGATCTGCGTGGTGGCCGATTCGCGCGATCTGCTGGCCATGGAACGCACCCGGGAGTTCCGGGGCACGTATCACGTGCTTGGCGGGCTGATCTCGCCGATGGATGGCATCGGCCCCGACCTGCTGCAGATCCAGCCGCTGGTGCGCCGCGTGGCGGAGGACAGCAGCACGCCGATCGAGGAGGTGATCCTGGCCCTCACCCCCAGCGTGGAGGGCGACACCACCAGCCTCTATCTGGCACGGCTGTTGCGGCCCTTCACCCAGGTGAGCCGCATCGCCTACGGCCTGCCGGTGGGCGGCGAGCTGGAGTATGCCGACGAGGTGACCCTGGCGCGGGCCTTCGAGGGCCGGCGCCCGGTGGAGTGAACAGCTGAGTCAACAGCTGAGTGAACAGCGCCCGCCCCACCACGAAACGCCCCCCAAACGCTCCCCTGAACGCCCCACCCCTGCAAGCCCCGATGCGCCGCCCGAGCCGCTACAGCGCCATTGCCCCGGCTGAACGACTGCCCGCCTGGCTGCAGCGGCCGGTGGGCAATGCCTCGGAGCTGGAGGCCGTGCAGACGGTGGTGAAACAGCAGCGCCTGCACACGATCTGCGAAGAGGGCCGCTGCCCCAACCGGGCGGAGTGCTACGCGGCCGGCACGGCCACCTTCCTGCTCGGGGGGTCGATCTGCACCCGCAGCTGCGCCTTCTGCCAGGTCGACAAGGGGCAGGCCCCCATGCCCCTCGACGGCGCCGAGGCCGAGCGGGTGGCGGATGCGGTGGCGGTGCTGGGCCTCCGCTATGTGGTGCTCACCGCCGTCGCCCGCGACGACCTCGCCGACCATGGCGCCAGCTTGTTCAGCGCGGCCATGGCCGCCATCCGCCGCCGCAGTCCGGGTGTGGCGATCGAAGTGCTCACGCCCGACTTCTGGGGCGGCCAGCGGGAGGAGGAGGCGGGCGTCGCCGCCCAGCGCCAGCGGCTGGCCGCCGTGTTGGCGGCCGAGCCCGCCTGCTTCAACCACAACCTGGAGACGGTGGAGCGGCTGCAGGGGGAGGTGCGCCGCGGCGCCACCTACCGGCGCTCCCTGGCGCTGCTGGCAGCCGCCCGCGAGCTGGCTCCCGCCATTCCCACCAAGAGCGGCCTGATGCTCGGCCTGGGGGAGAGCGAGGAGGAGGTGGTGCAGACCCTGCGCGACCTGCGGGCGGTGGATTGCCAGCGGCTCACCCTGGGGCAATACCTGCGGCCGTCGCTGGCCCACATCCCCGTGGCCCGCTACTGGCATCCCGAGGACTTTGCCCGCCTCGGCGCCATCGCCCGCGAGCTGGGCTTTGCCCAGGTGCGCAGCGGCCCACTCGTGCGCAGCAGCTACCACGCCGCGGCGGCATGAAACTGCTGCTGGTGGAGGACAATCCGGAGCCCTGGCTGAAGAGCCAGCCCGGCTGCAGCCGCACGTCAAGCGCGACCGATTGCCCCTGGCTCAGCCCAGGGCAATACTGAGCCGTCCGTCTTCCGGCGATCTGCGTGGCCAACACCCAGGCGCCGGTGCGGCGGCTGCTCGGGATCGCGCTGGCCCTGGGATGCAGCCTGCCGCTGGGGCTGCAGGCCCGGGACGAGCCCCCCGCGGCGGCGGCGCCAGGGCCCTGGTGGAGCACCGCGCTCACCCTCCAGGCCCAGCCCCTGGCCAACCCGAGCGGCGGCCTGCAGCAGAGCGCGAGCTGGATGCAGCAGCTCACCCTCGATCTGGAGCTGGGCCGGGATCTGAACAAACCGGCGGCCGACTGGCAGGAGGCCGACCACTGGCGCGGCCATCTGGAACTCAGCCTGGTGAACGGCCAACCCGACTGGTGGGAGCGCATCGGCGCCGCCTTCCCCCTGCAGGGCACCGCCAACCCCAGTGGCCTCTGGCTGTCCGAGGCCAGCGTGGAACGGCGCCCCGGCAAGGGCAGCCTGGGCGTGAAGGTGGGGCTGTTCTCCCTCGATCCCAACTGGGTGACGGCCCCGGTGATGAATGCCTATGTGCACTCGGTACTCAACGAGGCCCTCAACCTGAACGTGGAGGGGGTGCCGCTCAATCCAGCCGTGGCCCCCGGGGTGCAGCTGAGCTGGACGCCAGGGACCGAGGGGCGGTGGGGCACCTGGCAGCTCGGCGGATTCTGGCTCGAGCCGGTGGATGAGCTGGCGGGCCTGTTCGGGGTGAATCCCGGCCTGCCCCCATCCCGGGGCAGCGCCCAGCTGCTGCAATGGCGCTACGCGCGGCTGCCGGGGTGGGAGCAGGCCCGCTCCCCGCTGGCCCATGCCGACGGGCCGGTGCCGCGCCAGTTGCCTCCGCCCCTGCTGCAACTGGGGGGCCTGCTGGTACGGCCCGGCACCGCCGGTGGCAGCACCGGGGCGCTGACGGGCACCGTCACCCTGGCCGCCCCCCTGCCGGTGGGCCTCGACAACCGGCTGTGGCTGGGGGTGAATGCCGGCCAGGAGCGGCCCGACAATCCCGTGCCCCTCTTTCTGGCCGGCGGCTGGCTGAGCCAGGGGCTGCTGCCCGGCCGCCGGCGCGATGTGCTGGCGATCGGCTACGGCCACAGCAGGCTCAATCCCCAAGGGCTGCCGGCTGGCACCTGGGGCAGCAGCGGCCAGGAAGGGGTGCTGGAGGTGAACTACAGCTGGCTGGTGAACGAGCAGCTCAGCCTGCAACCCGTGGTGCAGCTGATCCTGCACCCCGATGGGCGCAGCACCGACCCGATCCTGGCCACGGGCCTGGGCTTCACCCTGCGCTTCTGAGCCGGCCACTCCCGGCGATCGATCAGCTGAGCAACAGGCGATAGGCCTGCTCGAGGCGATGGAACGCCTCCACCTCGCCGCCAAGATCGGGATGGTGGGCCTTGGCCAGGCGCCGGTAGGCGCGCTTGATGGCCTGCACGCTGGCCCCCTCCGCCAGCCCCAGCAGCGCGAGGGCCGCGCGGCGGGGATCGCGGCTCTGCCGTGCGCTCCGGCCATCGCCGGGTCTGCCCGCGCTCCCGGAGCGGCCCGAACTGCCGGAACTCCCCGCAGTGCTGGCCTGGCTGTGGTTTTCCGTGCGGGTGCCGCGGGCCTGGCCTCGCGGCATGCGGCGCAGGAGCTCCTCCACCACCCGCAGCGGCTCATCACTCAGCCACTCCGGTGCCCGCGGGCCGTAGAGGGCGAAGGCAGCCCGCACAGCCCAGCGCACGCGGCTGTGGGGCCCCCGCAGCGCCTCCGCCAACTCCGCCCCCAGTCCCGGACTGCGGCGGTCGAGGTCCTGCTCCAGGCTGAGTGCCGGGTTCCAGCTCTGCTGCCGCAGGCGATCAACGAGCTCCCGCAGGCCCCCCGGCGGGCCGATGCGCAGCTGCGACCAGCGGGGATGGCGCGCCAGGGACATCCCCCAGCGCTCCACCTGGGCGGCCGTGATCCCGTAGCTCCCACCCCCGTAGCGGCCACCGGTGACGGGACCAGGCGGATGCAAGGCGTCCTGGAGCTGCTGGCGCAGCCGGCGCACCTCCCGGCGCAGGGCATCGTTCTCGGCCAGCAAGGTCTCCACATTGCTGGTGACTGCCGGCCCAGCGGTGGGCCGACTGCCGGCAGGGGGCTGCCAGCGACGGGGATCGAAACCCATCCGCTCAGGGCATGACCGGCAGGTCCGGAACTCGACCCATCCTGCCGCGCGCTCCCCGGCAAGGTCTGCCGGAGCCCTGGCCCTACCGCCAGCCCAGCCGCCGGCCACTGCGCCGCAACCCCTCGGCGCAGTCGGCTTGCATCAGCAGGCCCGCCCCGCCCCAGATCAGGCGCGGAGCCAGGTCCACCGGTCCGGCCCCAAGCTCCCGGAGCGGCACAAACCCCAGCTGGCGGAAGTAGCGCACCAGCCGCCGATGCTGCTGGTCACCATCGCGGATCGCCAGCAGGGTGGCCTGGCGGCAGGGGGTGGCCTCCAGGGCCCAGGCGAAGGTGGCGCTCCAGATCAAGGGCCCCACGGCGGCCGTGTCCGGCCCCTGCACCCGCATGGTGTCGAGCCGCAGGCCCCTGGCGCTGGGCAGGGCCCAGCCCTTGAGCTCCCCGAGCAGCAGCAGCGGCGCCGGCGGATCATCCGGATCCCGCCGCCGGGCCACCCCCACCCGCAGCCCCCAGGCCAGCCCCGCAGGCCGGCTCACCTGCAGGCGCAGCAGCAGGCCCCGCTCGCTGGCCAGGCGTTCCAACCCGGCAAGCGAGGGCGATGGCATCGGCAAGGGGGCGGGGCCGCTCATCGCTGCCAGGGCTCCGCCAGCAGCACCGCCTCCAGGGGCAAGGGCCCGTAGAGATGGGGGAAGCGTTCGCCGCTGCCGGGCGCCGGCTCCCAGCGCACCTCCAGGCCGCTGCCGGCCAGGACCTGGGGATCAAGGCTGAGCAGCAGCAGGTCGCCGGCGGGCACGTCGGCGTAGAAGCGCCCGGCCGTGGCCGCCACCTGATGCGCGGCACTCAGGTGGATGAAGCCCTCTTGCTCCAGGGCACGGCCGCGGGTGGAGCGGAGGTACGTGCCCTCCCGGCGGGCCTGCTGCCACTCGCCGCGCAGGGCCAGGTGATACAGCCAGCTGGGGGAGCGCCAGGGGCTGCGGCTGGCCCAGGGTTCGGCCATCACCTCCGCCAGCTCGGGCCCGGCCAGGAAGCGGCCCAGCCAGTCGCGCAGGGGCTGCAGCCCGGGGACCGCCGCCAGGCCTTCGGGATCGGCCAGGCCGAACTGGCGCACAAAGGGCAGCAGGGCCCAGTCGGCCAGGGAGGGGCGCTCCCCCAGCAGCCAGCCGCCCGGCTCCAGGCGCCGGCTCCACGTCTCCAGGATCGCCAGGGCGGCCCGGCGGTGCCCGGGCAAGGCAGACCGCCCCTCGGCACCCTCGCGCTCGGGATATTTGACGCGATCGAGGTGGTGCTTGAAGGGGCCGTCGTTCTCGGCAATCAGCGCGGCCATCACCGCCCGATCGCCGGCACTCCAGCCGGCCAGCCATCCCTGGGGATCACGCTGCTCGAGGGCCCAGTGCATGATCGCCAGGCTCTCCTCGAGCACCCAGGCCGGAGCAGGCCCCTGGCCGGCCCCCGCCAGCACCGGCACGGTGGCCTTGGCGGAGGCCTGGCGCAGCTCAGGGGGCTTGGCCTTGAGGCTCACCTCGCGCAGGTGCAGATCCACCCCCGGCCGCAGGCCGGCGGCCGCCAGGGCCAGGCGGGCCCGGATGGCATAGGGGCAGCGGCGGAAGCTGTAGAGGGCCGGCCCCACCTCAGGCACCGATGTGGGATTCACCGCGCTGGCGCGCCCGCTCCACCTGGCGCTGCCGTTCGCGGAAGCGGGCCCGATCCCCATCGCTGAAGCGGGCGAGGCAGTGGCGGCAGCTCACCCCCTCCTCGTAGCTGGCCAGCTGGCGATCAGCCGGGGAGAGGGGCAGGCCGCAGGCGTGGCAGAGGCTGTGCTCCCCGGGCTCCAGCTGGTGGTTCACGGCCACCCGCTGGTCAAACACAAAACATTCCCCCCGCCAGCTGCTGCGCTCCGCAGGGATCTCTTCGAGGTAGCGCAGGATGCCCCCCTGCAGGTGGTGCACCCCCGCAAAGCCCTGCTGCTGCAGATAGGCCGTGGCCTTCTCGCAGCGGATGCCACCGGTGCAGAACAGGGCGAGTGCCCGGGGCTGGCGTTCCGCCACCAGCGGCCGCAGGGTCTGCTCCACCCATTCCGGAAACTCCCGAAAGCTCTCGGTGCCGGGATCGATTGCCCCGGCGAACGTGCCGATCGCCACCTCGTAGGCGTTGCGGGTGTCGATCACCAGGGTGTTCGGATCCGCGATCAGGGCATCCCACTGCTTAGGCGGCACGTGGGTGCCCACAGCCGAGCCCAGATAGGGCACCACATCGGCCTGGCCCAGGGTGACGATCTCGCGCTTGATCCGCACCTTCAGCCGGTGAAAGGCCTGGCGCTCGGCCCGGCTGACCTTGGCCTCCAGTCGCTCCAGCCCGCCCACCCGCCGCAGCCGCGCCAGCACCGCCTCCACGCCGGCGTCGGGGCCGGCGATCGTGCCGTTCACCCCCTCGGGCGCCAGCAGGATCGTGCCGCGCACGGCCTGGGCCGCGGCCAGCTCCAGCAGCGCCGCCCGCAGGCCCTCCAGCTGCGCCAGGGCAGCAAAGCGGTAAAAGGCGGCCACCCGCACACCCGCCTGCTCCGGGGGCGCCGGTTGCTGCGTCCTCATGACCAGGCCTTCACCCCAGCGGCCGCCAGCAGCTCGCGGTCGGCCGCCACATCCGGGTTGCCGGTGGTGAGCAGGGTGTCGCCGTAGAAGATCGAGTCGGCCCCGGCCTGCAGGCAGAGGATCTGGGCCTCGCGGCTGAGCTGCTCGCGGCCGGCACTGAGGCGCACGCGCGACTGGGGCATGAGGATGCGGGCGGTGGCCACCATCCGCACCAGCTCCAGGGGATCCACCGGCGGCTGCTCCTCCAGCGGCGTGCCCTCCACCGCCACCAGGGCATTGATCGGCACGCTCTCGGGGTGGGGATCGAGGTTGGCCAGCACCTGCAGCAGGCTGGCCCGATCCTCCAGGCTCTCGCCCATGCCGATGATGCCGCCGCAGCACATGGAGATCCCGGCGCGGCGCACCCGCTGCAGGGTTTCCAACCGCTCCTGGTAGGTGCGGGTGGAAATGATCCGGTCGTAGTGCTCGGGGCTGGTGTCGAGGTTGTGGTTGTAGGAGGTGAGGCCGGCTTCGGCCAGGCGCTCAGCCTGGCGGTCGGTGAGCATGCCGGCGGTCACGCAGGCCTCCATCCCCAGCTCGCGCACCCCCTGCACCATCTGCAGCATCGCCTCGAACGGGGCCCCGTCACGGATCTCCCGCCAGGCCCAGCCCATGCAGAAGCGGTGGGCGCCGGCCTCCTTCGCCGCCCGGGCCCGCGCCAGCACCGGCTCCACGTCGAGCTCCGGTCGCCCGGCCACATCGCTGCTGTGGTGCATCGACTGGGGGCAATAGGCGCAGTCCTCCTCACAGCCGCCGGTCTTCACACTCAGCAGCGAGGCCAGCTGCACCCGGTAGCCGGGGTTGGCCTCGCGGTGCACCGCCTGGGCCCGCCAGAGCAGGTCCAGCAGGGGCAGCTCGAGCAACGCCTGGATCTCGGCGCGGCTCCAGTCATGGCGGGTGGTGACGGGCACGGGGCTGGCAGCAGCGGGGCTGGAGGTGGCGGAGCTGGGGGTCACGGGCCTGGGGGCGTCAAACGGGGGGCGGGAGGGCGGCAACCCTGGGAGCGGCAGGGCGAGCTGATGGACGGGCGGATGGCGAGAGGGACGGGCCCCCGGCCATTCAACCCACGGGCTCCACGCCGCCGAACCGGCGCTGCCGGCTCTGGTAATCGAGCAGGGCATTCCGGAGGGCAGCCGCATCGAAGTCAGGCCAGAGCACATCGGTGATGTGCAGCTCGGCATAGGCCAGCTGCCAGAGCAGAAAGTTGCTGAGGCGCTGTTCGCCACTGGTGCGGATCAGCAGGTCGGGGTCGTGCTCCCCGGCGGTGTGCAGCTCGGCGGCGAAACTGGCCTCATCGATGGCCGCTGGATCGAGTTCACCGCGGGCCACCCGCTCCGCCAGGCGCCGGGCTGCCCCCACCAGTTCAGCGCGACCGCCGTAGTTGGTGCACACGTTGAAGCGGATGCCGTCGTTGGCGGCGGTGCGGGCCGTGGCGTCGGCAATGAGCCGTCGCAACCCGGCAGGGAGGGGGGTGAGATCGCCCAGGAAGCGGATCCGCACCCGCTCGCGCTCCAGGCCCTGCAACTCCCGCTCCAGCACCCGCTCGAAGAGAGCCATCAGAAAGCTCACCTCCTCTCCCGGCCGGTTCCAGTTCTCGGTGGAGAAGGCATAGGCGGTGAGCGTGCCGATCCCCCAGTCGCTGCAGAGTCGCAGGCTGCGCTTGAGCGCCTCCACCCCCTCCCGGTGCCCCATCACCCGCGGCAACCCACGACGGCGGGCCCAGCGCCCGTTGCCATCCATGATCAGGGCCACATGGGCAGGAAGACGGGACGGATCGAGACCAGCGGGCAGCAGCTGTCCCAGAACCTGAGGGGTGTCGGGACCGGTGGTCTGGCTGTTGGTCGCCAGGGCGCGACTCATCCGCGGGAATCCGGCGTGTCCTTCGCCACGCTACGCCCCGTGGGCTTGGCGAGCGCCTTGCTGAGCAGATCGTGCAAGCGGCTGCTGGTGATCGGTCGCTCAAGCCTCCCCTGGCAGGCCAGCGACAGGGTGCCGGTCTCCTCCGAAACCACAATCGCCAGGCAGCGATCAAAGCGCTCAGTCAGCCCCAGAGCCGCCAGGTGGCGGGTGCCGTAGCGGTTGATGCCCTGGCGGGAGAGGGGCAGGATCACGCCGGCCGCCAGGATGCGGTTCGCCTTCACCAGCACAGCACCATCGTGGAGGGGGGTGTCGGCGGTGAACAGGTTGAGGAGCAGATCCACCGACAGGTGGGCATCGAGGGGAATGCCGGGATTGAGGAAATCCTCCGGGCGCAGGTCACTGCCCAGGTCGACCACGATCAGGGCGCCGCGCCGGGCCTGGGAGAGCCGACCCGCCGCCTCGCTGAGCACGGCCACCGAACCGGAAGCGAGCTGATCACGGCCCCGGTTGCCGAAGAGCACGTCGAGGCGGCCGGTGCCGAGCAGCTCCATCAACCGGCGCAGCTCCCCCTGCCAGAGGATCGCGAGAGCCAGGCTGCAGGCCAGGACCAGCGCGTCCACCAGTTTGGTGGTGAGGGGCAGGTTGGCCGTGCGCTGCACCACCCAGGCCAGGGCCACGAGGAGGAGGTAACCGCGCAGCAGCCAGAGGGTGCGGGCCTCGGTGACCCGGCCCAGCACCACCACCCCCAGGGCAGTGGCGAACACCAGATCGAGCAGCAGACGCAGGTCGAGCAGGCGCAAGAGGGATTCGAGCCCAGGCCCGCTCACACCGACACCCAAACCCTTGGGTCAGGGTACCGGCACGAGGCGCGAGGGCAGCACGTCGTAGCGCAGTAGGTCTTCCGGCTGCTCGCGCCGCTGCACCAGGTCCGCGACGCCGTCGTGCACCAGCACCGCAGCGGGACGCGGGATGCGGTTGTAGTTGGAGCCCATCGAGGCGTTGTAGGCCCCGGTGGCGAACACGGCGATCAGATCGCCGCTGGTGGCCGGGGGCAGCTGCACGTCCTTGAGCAGCACGTCACCCGATTCACAGTGCTTGCCCGCCACGGTCACCGTCTCGGTGGCCTCGGCCAGAGGACGATCCGCCAGCACGGCGGTGTAGAGCGACTGGTAGGTGATCGGCCGCGGGTTGTCGCTCATGCCGCCATCCACCGAGAGATAGGTGCGGATGCCGGGGATGTCCTTGCGGCTGCCCACGGTGTACACCGTCACGCCGGCGGTGGCCACCAGGGAGCGTCCGGGTTCGCAGAGCAGGCGGGGGAGCTCCAGCTGCCGCTCCAGGCAGGCCTCCGCCACGGCGCTGGCCACCGCTGCCACCCAGGTGTCGATGCTCGGGGGATCGTCACCGGCGACGTAGCGGATGCCGAGGCCGCCGCCCACGTTGAGATCGCGCACGGGGTGACCGAGGCCGATGGCGAGCTGGAGCGCATCGGCCATCACGCCCGCCAGGTCGCGGTGGGGCTGGAGCTCGAAGATCTGGGAACCGATGTGGGCATGCAGGCCGGTGAGCCGCCCCCAGCTGCAGCCCGCCAGGTGGCGCAGCACCCCCTCGAGCTGGTCGGGGTCGAAGCCGAACTTGCTGTCGAGGTGTCCGGTGCGGATGTACTCGTGCGTGTGGCACTCGATGCCCGGCGTGAAGCGCAGCATCAACCGCACCGGTTGGTTCCACCCCGGGGCCAGCTCGCTGAGCAGCTCGATGTCGCTCCAGTTGTCGAGCACCACGGTGACGCCGTGCTCCGCGGCCAGAGCCAGCTCCTCCCGGCTCTTGTTGTTCCCGTGCAGCACGATGCGCTCAGGCGGCATCCCCCCCTGCAGGGCCGTGAGCAGCTCGCCGGCACTCACGGCGTCGAGGCCCAGCCCTTCGGAGGCCACAAGGGCCGTGATCGCGAGGGAGCTGTTGGCCTTGGAGGCGTAAAGGGCCAGGGAGGGGCCGGGGTAGTGGTTGGCCAGGGCCTGGCGGTAGGCCCGGCAGGTGGCCCGCAGGGTGGCCTCATCCAGCACATACAACGGTGTGCCGTAGCTGCGCGCCAGGTCGCTGAGGCGGCAGCCGCCCACCTGCAGCTCCCCCTGGCCATCGACGCAGGCGGTGAGGGGGGCCAGATTGCGGTTGGGACTGGTGAGGTCAACGCCGGGCTCAAACCCCTGGCTGGCACCGTCCGGAGCCCCGGGGGCCAGGCCCACGGGTTGGCTGGAGATCACCATGACCTGACCACGCGCATCGAAACGTCGAATGTACGGAAGTCAGCGCGGAACCGGCTGTGGAGGCTGAACTGACTGTCCTGGGCCCGGAGCGGCTGGAAGCCTGCCTGGCCCTCGATCGCCGCAGCCTTGGCGGGCTGTGGAGCGCCAGCCAATGGCAGGCCGAGCTGGCGGATCCAGCCCGGCCGGTGCTGGGCCTGCTGCACGGTGAGCAGCTGTGGGCCCTGGCCTCGGGGTGGCTGATCCTCGATGAGCTGCACATCACCGCCCTTGCTGTGGATCCGCGGTGCCGACGCCGCGGGCTGGGCCGGCGGGTGCTGGAGGGCCTGCTGGCGGAAGGGCACCTGCGGGGGGCTGAGCGGGCCACGCTGGAGGTGGCCAGCAGCAACAGGGCCGCCCGGGGGCTGTACCGCGCCCTGGGATTCCGGGAAGCGGGAATCCGTCGCGGCTACTACCGCAATGGGGATGACGCCCTGATCCAATGGCGCAATCTCAGGTGCCGGGATCCGGTGCCGGCGCAGGGGACGGAGAGCCCCTCAGAGGAGTTCGGTTAACCGACGTTCTTTATTGCCAGGCAAGCCAGATTCACTCGGCTGAGATTCACTCAGGGGCAGCACAGTGCCAGTGACCACAAGCACTCTGGCCGAATCGTGCGCACAACCGCAGCTTCCGCGTCAACCCTGATAGCTTGGTCCAACGTGAAGCAGCCCCGGGCCCATGTTCGAGAGGTTTACCGAGAAGGCCATCAAGGTGATCATGCTGGCCCAGGAAGAGGCCCGTCGCCTGGGGCACAACTTCGTGGGCACCGAGCAGATCCTGCTGGGACTGATCGGTGAGGGCACCGGTGTGGCCGCCAAGGTGCTCAAGTCGATGGGGGTCAACCTCAAGGATGCCCGCGTTGAGGTCGAGAAGATAATCGGTCGGGGCTCGGGCTTCGTGGCCGTGGAGATTCCCTTCACCCCCCGCGCCAAGCGGGTGCTGGAGCTCTCCCTGGAGGAGGCCCGCCAGCTGGGCCACAACTACATCGGCACCGAACACCTGCTGCTGGGCCTGATCCGCGAGGGCGAAGGCGTGGCCGCCCGGGTGCTGGAGAACCTCGGAGTCGACCTGGCCAAGGTGCGCACCCAGGTGATCCGCATGCTCGGCGAAACCGCCGAGGTGGCGGCCGGCGGCGGTGGGGGCAAGGGCTCCACCAAGACCCCCACCCTCGACGAGTTCGGCAGCAACCTCACCCAGCAGGCCGCCGACGGCAAGCTCGACCCCGTGGTGGGCCGCCAGCACGAAATCGAGCGGGTGATCCAGATCCTGGGCCGCCGCACCAAGAACAACCCGGTGCTGATCGGCGAACCCGGCGTCGGCAAGACCGCCATCGCCGAGGGGCTGGCCCAGCGCATCAACTCCGGCGACGTGCCGGACATCCTCGAAGACAAGCGCGTCCTCACCCTCGACATCGGCCTGTTGGTGGCCGGCACCAAATACCGGGGTGAATTCGAGGAACGCCTCAAGAAGATCATGGAGGAGATCCGGGGCGCGGGCAACGTGATCCTGGTGATCGACGAGGTGCACACCCTGATCGGCGCCGGTGCGGCCGAGGGTGCTATCGATGCCGCCAACATTCTCAAGCCGGCCCTGGCCCGCGGTGAGCTGCAGTGCATCGGCGCCACCACGCTGGATGAATACCGCAAGCACATCGAACGCGATGCGGCACTGGAGCGCCGCTTCCAGCCGGTGATGGTGGGCGAGCCCTCGGTCGACGACACCATCGAGATCCTGCGCGGCCTCAAGGACCGCTACGAGGAGCACCACCGGCTCAAGATTGCCGACGAGGCCCTGATCGCCGCCGCCACCCTGGGTGACCGCTACATCTCCGACCGTTTCCTGCCCGACAAGGCCATCGATCTGATCGACGAGGCCGGCAGCCGTGTGCGCCTGATGAACTCCAAGCTGCCGCCGGCGGCCAAGGAGATCGACAAACAGCTCCGCGCCGTGCAGAAGGAAAAGGAAGAGGCTGTGCGCGGGCAGGACTTCACCAAGGCCGGTGAACTGCGCGACAAGGAGGTGGAACTGCGGGAGCAGATCCGCACGATCCTGCAGGCCCGCAAAGACGAGCAGGGCGAGTCGGCCGCTGCCGGCGAATCCGAGGGTGGCAGCCCCGCAGTGGCCGTGGCTGAGGCGCCCGCCGATGCCGACCGGGCACCGATGGTGACGGAGGAGGACATCGCCCACATCGTGGCCTCCTGGACCGGCGTGCCGGTGCAGAAGCTCACCGAGAGCGAGTCGGCCAAGCTGCTGAACATGGAGGAGACCCTCCACCAGCGCCTGATCGGCCAGGACGAGGCGGTGAAGGCCGTGTCGCGCGCCATCCGCCGCGCCCGCGTGGGCCTCAAGAATCCCAACCGGCCGATCGCCAGCTTCATCTTCTCCGGCCCCACGGGCGTCGGGAAGACCGAGCTCACCAAGTCGCTGGCGGCCTATTTCTTCGGCAGCGAAGAGGCCATGATCCGCCTCGATATGTCGGAGTTCATGGAGCGCCACACCGTTAGCAAGCTTATCGGTTCGCCTCCGGGCTACGTGGGCTTCAACGAAGGCGGCCAGCTCACCGAGGCGGTGCGCCGCCGTCCCTACACCGTGGTGTTGTTCGACGAGATCGAGAAGGCCCACCCCGACGTGTTCAACCTGCTGCTGCAGCTCCTGGAAGACGGCCGGCTCACCGATTCCAAGGGCCGCACGGTCGACTTCAAGAACACCCTGATCATCATGACTTCGAACATCGGTTCGAAGGTGATCGAGAAGGGTGGCGGCGGCCTGGGCTTCGAGTTCTCCGGCGAGGCGGCTGAAGAAACCCAGTACAACCGCATTCGCTCCCTGGTGAATGAGGAGCTCAAGCAGTACTTCCGCCCCGAATTCCTCAACCGTCTCGACGAGATCATCGTCTTCCGTCAACTCACCCGTGACGAAGTGAAGGAGATCGCCGAGATCATGCTCAAGGAGGTGTTCAGCCGCATGGAGGAGAAGGGGATCCGCCTCTCGGTGACCGATGCCTTCAAGGAGCGCCTGGTGGAGGAGGGCTACAACCCCTCCTACGGCGCCCGGCCCCTGCGCCGTGCGGTGATGCGCCTGCTGGAAGACTCCCTGGCGGAGGAATTCCTCAGCGGCCGCATCGGCGAGGGCGACAGTGCTGTCGTCGACGTGAACGAGGACAAGCAGGTTGTGATCCGCAAGACCACCGTGCCCAGCTCCCTGCCCGAGCTCGCCGGCGCCAGCACCTGACAGCGCTCGGAACCGTCGACTGTTGAATGAGTTCAGTCCACCCAGCGCCCACCATCAACCCGTCCAGCACCACCCCTGCCAGCAGCGCCTGCCACGCCATCGCCCCCGCCGCCGTGCAGCGTGGGCCCCAGGCTTGGCAGCAGGCCCTCCCCCAGGTCAGCGCCCTGGGCCGGCATGTCCTGCTCCTGGGCCGCAGCGAGGCCACCACTGGGATCCGCCGTCAACTGCAGGCCGATCTCCAGGCCCGCAGCCTGGAGGTCACCCCCGGGCTTCTCAACCACGACTGCTGCGAATCCGACCTCGAGCGCCTCGCCCAGCTGGCCCGCAGCAGCGGTGCGGACCTGGTGCTGGCCGCGGGTGGCGGCAAGGTGCTCGATGCCGGCAAGCTCCTTGCCCACCGGCTGCGACTGGCCTGCGTCACCGTGCCCACCAGCGCCTCCACCTGCGCCGGCTGGACGGCCCTCTCCAACGTGTATTCCACGGAAGGGGCCTTTCGCGGCGATGTGGCCCTGGATCGCTGCCCCGATCTGCTGATCTTTGATCACGGCCTGCTGCTGCAGGCGCCCGGGCGCACCCTGGCCAGCGGCATCGCCGACGCCATGGCCAAGTGGTATGAGGCCTCGGTGAGCAGCGGTGCCAGCGGTGATGGACTGATTCAGCAGGCGGTGCAGATGGCCCGGGTGCTGCGCGATCAGTTGCTCCTCGATGCCCGCAACGCCCAGGAGATCCCCGGCAGCGAGGCCTGGGTGCGGGTGGCCGAAGCCTGCGGGCTCACCGCCGGGCTGATCGGCGGAATCGGGGGAGCCCGCTGCCGCACCGTGGCCGCCCATGCCGTCCACAACGGCCTTACCCAGCTGCAGGCCTGCCACGGCGTGCTCCACGGCGAGAAGGTGGGGTTCGGCATCCTGGTGCAGCTGCGGCTGGAGGAGGTGCTCGGCGGCAACCAGCTCGCCGGCCAGGCCCGACGCCAGTTGCTGCCCCTGTTCCATGACCTGGGCATTCCCTGCACCCTCGATGCCCTGGGGCTCGGCCAGGCCCGCGTCACCGAACTGCAGGCGGTGTGCGCCTTCGCCTGCGCCCCAGGATCCGATCTGCATCACCTGCCCTTCAGCGTGGGCCCCGCGGACCTGCTGGCGGCCCTGGTGAGCACCACCAGCGGCGAGCGGCAGCCAGCGTGATTCCACCAGCCGACCAACAACGCTGCCAGGCGTTGGTGCGGCAGGCCGCCCAGGGTCTGCTAGATCCGCTGGGGCGGGAGCTGGCTGCCGCCGTGCAGTGGTGGCCGCTCCCGGAGCGGGAAGGGGAATGGCCTGTGGCGGTCGTCGGCTCGGGGCCACCGGTGCTCCTGCTGCACGGATTCGACAGCTCCTTTCTCGAGTTCCGCCGCCTGGCCCCGCTGCTCGCTCCCCACTGCCAGCTGTTCATCCCCGACCTTTACGGCTTTGGCTTCACCCCGCGGCCAGCGGGCGGAACCTTCGGCCCGGAACCCTTGCTCACCCACCTGGAACAGCTGGTGGCCTCCATGGCCCGCCGCTGCGCTGCGGCCGAGACGGGAATCGGGCTGATCGGCGCCTCGATGGGCGGTTCCGTGGCCGTGGAGCTGGCCCGGCGCCAACCGCAGGCGATCCAGCGGCTGCTGCTGCTGGCCCCGGCGGGGCTCACCGGCCGGCCCATGCCCGTGCCCCCGCTGCTGGATGGGCTGGGCGTGCGCTTCCTCGCCCTGCCCGGCGTGCGCCGGGGGCTCTGCCGCAGCGCCTTTGCCGACCCCGACAGGGGCGTGGGACCAGCCGAGCTGGAGATCGCCTCCCTGCACCTGCAGGCCCCCCGCTGGGGGGAGGCCCTGGCCGCCTTCGCCCGCTCCGGTGGCTTTGCGGGCTGCGGCAGCCCCCTGCCCAGCCAGCCCCTGCAGGTGCTCTGGGGGGCCCAGGACCGCATCCTGCGCGCCCCCCAGAAGCGGGCCGCCGAGCAGCTACTGGGCGACCGCCTGCAGGAACTCGAGCAGTGCGGCCATCTGCCCCACATCGACCAGGCCGAGACCGTGGCCCGGCACTGGCTGGCGGAGGTGAAGGCTTGAGCGGCAAGGGAGAACAGGATCCGGTGCTGCAGCTGCTGGCGGCGGGTCTGCAGGTGTGGGTGCGCCAGCAGTGCGAGAGCGTGGAGAGCCTGGAGATCCAGCTGCAGGGCTCGGCCCTGCAGCTGCTGCGCGGCCGGCTGGAAGGCGTGAGGCTGCTGGCCCGTGGCGTGAGCTACCGCAACCTGTGTCTGGAGCTCGTGGAGCTGAGCAGCACCGGCCTGCAGGTGCAGATGGGCAACCTCTGGCGCGGGCAGCCCGTGCAGCTGCAGCAGACTTTCCGCATCAGCGGCCTGGTGAGCTTCACGCCGGAGGGGCTGAGCCAGTCGCTTGCCCAACCCCAGTGGCGGCCGCTGGCCGACCAGCTGGCCGAAGACCTCCTGGGCATCGCACCCCTGGTTCGCCTCACGATTCGCGGCGATCGCCTCGTGTTCACGGCTCAGGCCGTGGGGGAAGCCCGCCCCGTGGAGCTGGAGACCACGCTCCAGGCCAGCGAGGGCAGCGTGCTGGTCGCGGCAGCCGAAGGGGCTGTGACCAGCCTGTTGCCGATGGATCCGGCCGTCGTGGTGGAACGGGCCGTGCTGGAGGCCGGCATGGTGGTGCTGGAGGGCAGCGCCACGGTGAGCCCGGCCTAAAACCCCGCCTGCAGGAACGGCAGCACCAGAGTGGTGAGGGCATAGACCACGGCCGGCACGAACAGGTAGCTGTCGATGCGATCGAGGATGCCGCCGTGGCCAGGGATGGCATCGCCGGAATCCTTGAGGCCGGCATCGCGCTTCATCATCGACTCGGTGAGATCCCCCACCAGCGCAAAGACAGCCACCACCGCCCCGAGGCCGGCACCGATCAGCCAGCCCCACTGCCAGCCGATCCAGCTGCCACCGATCGCACCGACGCCCAGGGCGCATCCCACCCCGCCGAGGGCCCCCTCCACGGTCTTGCCGGGGGAGATCGGAGAGAGGGGGCGCCGCCCCAGTCGCCGGCCGATCACATAGGAGCCGATGTCGGTGGCCACGATCAGAAAACAGGCGAGCAGGGTGAGGGCGAGGCCCTCCTCGGGCAGGGCGCGCAGGGTGATCCAGTGGCTGGGCAGAAACCCCAGATAGAAGAGGCCGAACACGGAGGCGGCAATGTCGGCGATCGTGCCGGTGACCGGCTGCAGCAGCAGCCAGCCGCAGATCACGGCGCCGGAGGCGGGCAGCACCGCCGCCGCCACGTCACTGGGGGCCGCCTGGGTGGTGAACAGCAGCAGCTGCACCGCCACCAGGGTGGTCTTGGTGGCCGGGCGGATGCCCTTCGACTGGGCCATCCGGAAATACTCCAGCAGGCCGAGGTGCACGATCAGCCCCACGGCCACCGTGAACCACCAGCCCCCCAGCCATACCACCACGAAGCCAATGCCCCCCGCCGCCCAGCCGCTCAGCAGCCGGGCCAGGGACGTGGCCTGGCGGGGGGTGGACAGCAGGGACAAGCGCGGAAGGGGGGGCGCAACGACGACGCGGAGGGGGCTGACCGGAGTCAGGGCCGCTCGGCGGCAATCAGGAAGAGAGGTTCAGCCGCCGCCAGCTTGGCCTGGCTGCCGCGGCGCTGCATGCGGTGCACGGTGGCCTGCACCACCTGCACGTCCAGGGCGGCGAGCTGGCTCAGGGTATCCGTCGCATCGACCAGCCCCTCCAGGCTGGCGGTGCTGATCACCAGGCGCCCCTGGGGCTGGAGGGCTTCCCACACCGCCACCAGCACGTCCCCCAGGGGTCGGCCCACCTCCAGCAGCACCCGATCCGGCCGGGGCGGCAGCAGGGCGAGGCCATCGGGGGCGGCGCCGGCGTGGATGTGCAGATTGGCGATGCCGAAGCGGCGGCGGTTCTGCTCCAGCAGGGCAATGGCGTCTGGGTCCCGCTCCAGGGTGTGCACCGCGCCCGCTGGCATCAGGCGGGCAATCTCCAGGGCCAGGGCACCGGTGCCCCCGCCCACGTCCCACACGAGGGAGTGGGCCAGTGGGCGCAGATGGGCCAGCAGCATCACCCTCAGCTCCATCGGTGTGGGACTGAAGCCAGGGGCGTCGTGGAAGGCGGCGTCGGGCAGGCCCGGCGTCACGAAATCCCAGCGGTAGGGCATCGGGGATCCGGACACGGCGGCAGCGGAGCCTCAGGCGGCCACAACCCTCACCGTATCAGCGATCTGCCCAGGCCACTCCCGGGCCTGTTCCGCCAGCCAACGGGCCCGCTCCCCATCGATCCGCTCCCCGGGAATCAGGAGAGGAATCCCCGGGGGATAAGGACAGAGGGGCTCCGCCGCAATGTGCCCGGCCGCTACCGCCAGCGGCACGGCCAGCGATGGTGCCCGCCAGGCCACGCCCAGCTCCAGCTCGGGCTCGGCCACCAGCGGCAGGGGCGGCCGGCTGAAGGGCGGCAAGGGCGGCCCCCCGAGGGCGCGCTGCAGCCGCTGGAGCACCCGCGGCAGCCGCCCCACCACGCCCCGGGGTGGCCGCTCCCCCAGACAGAAGGTGAGCGTGCCGGGTTCGGGCAACTCCGCCAGCACACCCCGCTCCAGCAACCAGCCATCCGCCTCCAGGCCGTTGATGCCCATGGAGGCGGTGTGCAGCACCAGGCGCAGGGGATCGTCGGTGGTGAGCAGGGGGAGGCCCCGGGCCGCGCAGCGCTGTCGCAGGCGGGCGGCCACGCCTTCGGCGCGGCGCCGGCGCCGAAGACCGCGGGAACTGCCCAGCTCCTGCAGAGCCACCTCGGCTGAAGCGAGGAGCAGGGCGCTGGGGCTGGAGGTCTGCAGCCAGAGCAGGGCCCGCTCCACGGCGGCCGGATCCACCCGGCTGCCCTGCAACAGCAGGGCCGCGCTCTGGGCCAGGCCGCCGGCGGCCTTCTGGCAGGAGAGCACCACCAGATCCACGCCGGCCGCCAGGGCCTCGCCGCGGCCATGGGCCTGATCCACCAGCAGCGGCAGGCCGGCGGCCCGCACACGGGCGGCCAGGGGGGCCAGCTCGGCCGCCAGCCCCTGATAGGTGGGGGAGACCAGCACCACCGCGGCCAGCGGGCCCGCCGCCAGGGCGGCGGCGAGCACCCGCTCCAGCCAGGGGGCGTCGGGCTGCAGCCACAGTCCGGTGGCCGGATCGAAGGGCAGGTCGAACAGCACCGGCCTCAGCCCACCCAGCAGGCAGCCGTGCAGCAGGGAGCGATGCAGGTGACGGGGGAGCAGCACCCGGCTGCCCGGTGGAGCCAGGGCCAGCAGGGCGGTCTGGAGCAGCCCGCTGGCGCCGTTCACCCCAAACCAGCAGCGCGCAGCCCCGAGCTGGATGGCACAGCGGCGCTGGGCCTCAGCCACCGCCCCCTCCGGCTCGAGGGGGCCGCCGATCCAGGGCAACTCCGGCAGATCCCAGCTGGCCGGTGGCTGCCGCAGCAGCTGGGCCAGCGGCGACGGCAGGCCCCGCCCCCGCCCATGGGCGGGCAGGTGCAAAGCCAGGGGGCGCGACCAGGGGGCGGGCGGGGCCAGCAGGGGGGGGAGGAGGGGCTGCATCACCCGGCCCGTCGACGGTTTCTAGAGTCTGCCCAGTGAGCGTCCCGCAGCCTCCGGGCTGGCCATCCCCCCAACCGCCTTGCCCGCCCTCTCCTCCGCCGCCAACGGCTACCAGCCCGCCGCCGACCTGCGCTGGCTGCTGTTCAGGCCCTGGTTGCTGGCCAGCCGGCTGGCGACCGTGCTCTGGCAGCTGGGCAGCCTGGGCCTGGTGCTGCTGGTGCAGGGCAACAGCAGCGACAAGGCAGTGCAACGGCGCCTGGCCGAGCGCATCCTGCACACCCTCACGGCCCTGGGCCCCTGTTTCATCAAGGTGGGGCAGGCCCTCTCCACCCGGCCCGACCTGGTGCGGCGCGACTGGCTCGAGCAGCTCACCCGCCTGCAGGACAACCTGCCCGCCTTCCCCCACGACGTGGCCCTGGCCACGATCGAAGCCGAGCTGGGGGCACCGGCGAGCCAGCTGTTCGCCGAGTTCCCGGATTACCCGATGGCGGCCGCCAGCCTCGGCCAGGTGTACCGGGCGCGGCTGGCCGACGGCCACTGGGTGGCGGTGAAGGTGCAGCGGCCAGGCCTGGAGCGGATCCTGCGCCGCGACCTGGTGCTGATCCGCCTGCTGGCCACCCTCACCGGGCCCCTGCTGCCGCTCAACCTCGGCTTTGGCCTGACCGAAATCATCGACGAGTTCGGGCGCTCCCTGTTCGAGGAGATCGACTACCGCCGGGAAGCCGACAATGCCGAGCGCTTCGCGGCGCTCTTCGCCGGCCATCCAGAGGTGCACGTGCCGGCGGTGGAGCGGCACCTCAGCGGCGAGCGCGTGCTCACCACGAGCTGGATCCATGGCACCAAGCTGCAGGAGCGGCAGGTGCTGGAGGGCCAGCGCCTCGACCCCGCGGCCCTGATCCGCACCTGCGTGGTGTCGGGCCTGCGCCAGTTGCTCGAGTTCGGCTACTTCCACGCCGACCCCCACCCCGGGAACCTGTTCGCCCTGCCGGGCCGCACCGGCGCCATGGGTCACGTGGGCTACGTGGATTTCGGGATGATGGATTCGATCACGGATGCCGACCGCCTCACCCTCACCAGCGCGGTGGTGCATCTGATCAACCGCGATTTCCGAGCCCTGGCCGAGGATTTCGTGCAGCTGGGCTTCCTTCACCCCAGCACTGACCTCGAACCGATCATTCCGGCCCTGGAAGAGGTGCTCGGAGGAGCCATCGGCGAAAACGTGGGCGATTTCAACTTCAAGGCGGTCACCGACCGCTTCTCGGAGCTGATGTACGACTACCCGTTCCGGGTGCCTGCCCGCTTCGCCCTGATCATCCGGGCCGTGGTGAGCCAGGAGGGACTGGCGATGCGGCTGGATCCCTCCTTCCGCATCCTCCAGGTGGCCTACCCCTATGTGGCGAGACGGCTGCTGGCCGGCGACACGGCGGAGATGCGCGAGAAGCTGCTGGATGTGCTCTTCGACCAGCAGGGCCGGCTGCGCATCGAGCGCCTCGAGAGCCTGCTGGCGGTGGTGGAAGGAGAAGGGCCGAGCACGGATCTGCTGCCGGTGATGGGCTCGGGCCTGAAGTTGCTGCTGGGGCCCGATGGCGGCAGCCTGCGCCAGCGCCTGCTGCTCACCCTCGTGCAGGGCGATCGCCTGCACACCGAGGACCTGCGGGCCCTGGCGGGCCTGGTGCGCCGCACCTTCTCCCCCCGCAAGCTGGCCGGCGGCATGCTGGCCCGGCTCAATCCCCTCGCCTCCGCGGCCTGAAGCGAGCGGACGCCGCCGTGACCTCCCCGTCCGCGCCCTGGGCCCGCATGCGCCTGGCACTGCGCTCCTGGCGGCGTGAGGAACGGCGGCCGCTGCCGCCCCGCTCCAGCCAGGAGTGGCTGTGGCGCGCGAGCGCTGCGGCCCTGCTGGGCCTCACAGGCTTCACCTTTGTGAGCCTGCTGGAGCAGCGCCATCAGGTGCGCCTGGCAGAACGGCAGGAGGCCCTCACGCTGCTGCGCTCTGAGCTGCAGTTGAGCCTGCAGGTGGCGCAGGACTGGGGCCAGTGGACCGAGATGCACACCTACGCGGCCAGCCCGGATCACCGATTTCTGGAGGTGAACATCCGCAGGGCTGCCGTGCTCCAGAGCGGTGGCGTGATGCTGGCGTTCAACAACCGCCACCAGCTGCTGTTCACGGCCGATCGCCAGGGGCTCAACCGGGCGGCCCGCAGGCCCCTGGTGCAGTGCCTGCAGCCGAATCTCCCCCGACGCAGCGGCCCCGGTGAGCGGATCCTCCTCCTCTGCCAGGAGGAGAGGGGACGGATCTACACCGGCGCCCTTGGCGGCATCACCGACAGCCCCGGGCTACAACCGGCCAACGGCAGCCTGGCTTTTCTGCTGCCAGCGGTGAGCGCCCAGCAGTCGCCGCGCAGCCAGAGGCTGATGGCTCAGCTGATGGCCGATCTGCGCCCCTCCCCAGGCAGCACCCTCTCCCAGGCACCCCCCGCCGCCAGCCTCCTGGAACAGGAGCTCGGCCAGCCGTTGCTCAACCCGGCAGGGCAACCCCTGCAACTGAGACCGCTGTCCATCTGGGAAGGGACCGCCATTCCCCTGCGCAACACCGTGCCGGTGCTCACCCTGGGCAGCGGCGGGGCCGTGCTGGTGCGCATGCTCTGAATGCTGGAACGCCGCCGCCAGCGACTGGAGAAATGCCGCCTGGAGACCAACCGGAGGGTGCAGCAGCGCCGGCGCCAGAGCGACGAGCAGCGCGTGGAGATGGAGCGCAAGCTGAACAGCAGCCTCACCGCCGCCGTGGTGGCCCACGAGATCCGGCAGCCCCTCAGCACGATCCTGCTGCACTGCCGGCTGGCCCTGCAGGACCTGGAGTTCACGGACGCCATGCCCGCCGGCCGCAGCTCCAGCTCCGAGCCGGATCGCGCCAGTCTTCCTCTGCAGACCCAGCTGACCCGGCGGCTGGCGGCCCTGAACAGCGAGGCCCAGCGGGCCGTGCAGATCACGGAATGGATGCTCATGCTGCTGCGCAACGTGAACACACCTCACAAGCCGGTCAACCTGGTGACGGTGGTGGAGAGCTCCCTGCTGTTCTTCCGCCGAGCCATCAGCCAACACGCCATCGCCCTCTCCACGGTGGTACTGGAGGGTGACCTGTGGCTGGATGGGGATGCCACCCAGCTGCAATCGGCGGTCAACAACCTCCTGCAGAACGCCATAGATGCGCTGCTGGTGCAGAACCTTCGCGACGGGCGGCACCTGCACCTGACGCTGACCCGGGAGGCCAGTGCGGTGCGCCTTCGCATCGCCGACAGCGGTGCCGGCTTCCCGAGAAGCACTCCCCTGCTCCTCACCACCTCCAAGCCCCAGGGCAGTGGCCTCGGGCTGTTCGTGGTGCGCACCACCATGCAGAACCACGGCGGCCGACTCAGGCTCGGGCGCAGTGCGGAGCTGGGAGGAGCCGAGGTGGAGCTGCTCTGGCCTCTGTCCCCCGAACGTTCAGCTTCCGGCGGGAATGGTGAGCCAGCACACCAGGATGCTCAGGGAACTGAACACCACGACGGCTAGGGGCCAGAGTTCATCCAGCCGGTAGAGATGGCGCTCGAGCTGGTCGCGCTCTGGCCCCTCGGCCATCGCCTCCATGTCGCTGTAGCGCCGGCCGATCCAGATCACCAGCACAAAGGCCATCAGGGTGACCACGTAGGCCACCACATACACCTGGTCGAGGAAGGTGAGGAAGGGCAGCTGGGGCAGCTCGGAGCGGTAGGTCTGCTGCAGAAAGACCAGAGTGAGGAGCACCGTGACGGGGATGCTGGCGCGAGCGTCCTGTTCATCGGGCCGCACCTTGAACACGAGCAGCACCATCGCCATCAGCACCGCCAGGGGCAGCAGCAGCCGCCAGAAAGCGGCCCAGGCGGAGGTGCCGAAAGCCATGTCAAACACCACCTGGCTGTAATCGTTCTCCGCACCACCGAGGCCGAAGTTGGTGGCGTAGTGGTGGCGGTACTCCGCCATCGACCAGCCCCGGTTGAGCCAGCCGATGATTGCCGCATACAGGCCCATGCCACTGTTCTGAAGATCAGGCTCAAAGCGCAGACTGGCGTAGTCGAGCTCCCCGTCCACGTCGTCGGCCTCCACCACCAGCGGCAGGCTTACCGTGGTGAAGGGGAAGTGACGGAAGCTGGCCCGGTCGATGTAGAAGCGGCCCATGTAGGTGAACAGCTGGTAATAACTGCCATCCACGAGCTTTTCGGGCCGATCGCTGAGGGGCTGGAGCACCGGATCGGCATCTGACACCAGTCCGTTGAGCAGGTTGATGCGCTGATCGATGGTGGCGCCCCAGGCGTCGAGATAACGCTGCAGGGGTTCATCCCAGCGCAGCCAGAGGTAGCCGTTGGCGAAGAAGCTGGGGACGCTGAGGTCGAGGTCATAGGTGCTGGTGGTGTAGACCCCCACCTGCACGTTGTGGCGGGCCTGCTGGAGGGCCTGCTGATCCACGGCGGTCTCGGCGCCACTGAGGCGTTCTCCGCGCAGGGAGGTCCAGCCACTGGAGAGCACATGGGCCGGATCGGTGGTGAGGGCCCGGGAGGCCGAGGTGAGGCGCAGGGAATCGCGGCTGCGAACCGGCTCCACATCGATCTGGGCGAGCCCCATCACGGCGAGGATGGTGGCCACCACCACCGAGAGGATGGCCAGGATGTTCCAGCGCTTCTGTCTGCGCGGGGCCATGGGGGCTGCGCCGTCTGGCCCGACCCTAGGCGCGAGCTTCCGGGCGGCAGTCCCCCTCCTGGGAGCCATCCCCGTTCTGGCCACCCTGCCCCTGCTGCTGGGCCTGAGCCGCCCTCCCGCTCCTGCCGGCACGCTCAACACGCCGCCGCAGCCGGGAGAGCCACAGGGCGAGGCCCTGCTCCTGGGCCAATCGGCGCCCCTCTCCGGGCCATCGGCTCAGCTGGGACAGGAGTATCGCCAGGGTGCGGAAGCCTGGTTTGCGGAGGTGAACCGCCGCGGCGGCATCCACGGCCGGCCGATCCGCCTGATCAGCCGGGACGACCGCTACGAGCCCGATCTCACCGTGCGCAACACCCGCCAGCTGATCGAGAACGACCGGGTGCTGGCCCTGTTCGGCTACGTGGGCACCCCCACCAGCCAGGCTGCGCTGCCCCAGGTGGAGCGAGCGCGGATTCCCCTGGTGGCGCCACTCACGGGGGCCCGGGTGCTGCGGGAGCCCCAGCGGCCCACGGTGTTCCACCTGCGGGCCAGCTACCAGGCGGAAATCGACCACATCGTCAACGACCTCGTCCGCGATGCCCGCCACCGCATCGCCGTGGTGCACCAGGCGGATGCCTTCGGCGATGACGGCCTGGCGGCGAGTGAGCGGGCCCTGCGCCACCATGGCCTTCGGCCTGTGGCCACCGCCTCGGTGCGGCGCAACTCCACCGAAGTGGCGGCTGCCGTGCGCACGGTCCTGGAGGCCGAAGCCAATGCGGTGGTGATCATTGCCGCCTACCCCAGCGCCGCCGCATTCAGCCGGGAGCTGCAGCGGCGCGGCAGCCGCGCCCAGCTGATGAACGTGTCGTTTGTGGGCACCCGCGGGCTCCAGGACGCCCTCCCCGATGGCCATGCCACGGGCATCGGCATCAGCCAGGTGGTGCCCTTTCCCTGGAACCGGCGGGTGCCGGTGGTGGCGGAATACCAGCGGCTGATGCGGCGCCAGGACCCGGAAGCAGGCTTCGGGTTCACCAGCCTGGAGGGCTTTCTCGCCGCCAAGCTGATCACCGAGGGCCTGCGGCGGGCAGGGCCCGAGCCCAGCCGCGCCAGCCTGGTGCAGGGACTGGAAGCCATCGGCCGGATGGATCTTGGCGGCACGATGCTCAGCCTGGGCCCGCGCGATCACCAGGCGAGTGAGGCGGTGCAGCTCACCTTCCTGGGTTCCCAGCGCTGGGAACCCTGAGGAAGCAGCGTCGCTAGGGTCGGCGCCATCTGGAATGCAGCGCCGTGTCCCTCGAGCCGTTCTCCGCGCCGATCAACCTCAGCGAAGCGGCCTCCGACCTGGCCAGCGGCAGCTACGGCGACCTTGATGCCGTCGAGTTCCTGCTGGAGTACGCCCCCATCGGCCAGCCGCCCTACCTGGTGGCCGGGGTGGGCCTGGCGATCGGCGTGCTCTGCGGCCTCACGTTCGCCCGGCTGGTGCAGAACCGCCTGGAGGGCTGGAAGCAGGATCGGCTGGCCCTGCTGCCCCTGGGCACCGGCGCCACCACCCTGCCGTTCATCGGTGTGATCCTGGGCATCACCCTGTTCATCGGCGGCAGCCTGCAGGTCTTCGGCTTCTCCAGCGGCGCCGCCCTGCTGGTGAGCTTCGTGCTCTCGGTGGGCACCGCCGGCGCCCTGTGGGTGCAGCTGGAGCGGCTGATGGCCCAAGTGGAGAACGGCACCTTCAGCGCCGTCGACTTCGACAACTTCGACCAGTTCTTCTAGGCGGCCAGGTAGCCGTCCAGCCGGCGCGACTGGCTGCGGATGCCCTCGAGGGCCTTGCGCTCGAGGTTGCGCGTCTTGTCGCGGCTCATGCCCAGGGTCTTGGCGATTGAGCTGAGGCTCATCGGTTCCTGCAGGCCTTGGCCGTCGGTGTCAATGCCGTAGCGCATCTTCAGCACCTGCCCCTGCAGCTCCGGCAGCTGCTCCAGCAGCGCCCGCAGGTCCCCCTTCAGGCACTCCCCATCCAGCCGCTCCTCCGGCAGCTCCCCATCCCCTGCCAACA